>Ga0181554_1000062_pt1 | contig 92531 bp, 91 predicted proteins | sample 011ome_16_FD_145602 | JGI IMG/M metagenome (GOLD analysis project Ga0181554, IMG submission 145602) | Coastal salt marsh microbial communities from the Groves Creek Marsh, Skidaway Island, Georgia - 011503CT metaG (spades assembly) | ecosystem: Environmental > Aquatic > Marine > Intertidal zone... | reverse complement strand
GGTGTGAAAATTGACGTTGAAGGCATGCAAATGCCCGTTCTGCGCGGCATGTCAAAAACCATTCGTCGCTGTGCGCCCGTTCTGTGGTTGGAGCTGAGACCTGCGAAAGGTGAGATCGAACAGCCATCCGAATGGTTGGCAAAGCGAGGGTACCGACGCCAACAAATCAGTTTTCGAGACTTTTTATTCATTCCAGAGACGTCAGCGTGATGTCACTGCGCGCAGAAATGAGGGTGGCGCCTGCCGGGGTCAGGCAGGCGCAGCCCGGTGTTGCCACCGGGCAAAGTGTTTTGGTTTAACGGTTCGGAAAGTAGTCCTCGCAGACGCCTTCACGGTAAACATCTGCGGTGCAGCAATGCAGTCCGCCGCCAAAGGCATAGGCATCCCGCAGGTCCACTTCGACCACTTCCATGCCCAGCTTGTCCATTTGCTCTGCCTGATAGACTTCAGACTTTTCGACACAAACGGTTTTCGGATCTAGGACAAGGACATTCATGCTCAGCCATGTGGAGGAATAGCATAGTGGCGGCGGTGCGTTATGGGCCGGTTGGGCGGAATCGACAATCTGCCAATCGTTCTTTTGGAACATTTCGCGTTGTTCATCGGGCAGGCGGCGTTGTGGATTGTTCAAGATGAGCCCGGGGCGCAAGGGGGTGAATGTTGCATCGATGTGAATGGGGTAGGGGTCGCCGGGGAAATTCACCGCGTGCACCCGATGGTCTGGGAAGTGGCGGCGCAGCCATTCGATTCCCTTGAGGTTCGTGGTGAACCCATGTTGAACGACCAAATCGCGGCCAAACCGCAAAACATCGGCGGCATCGAACAGAGGCTCCTCTTCGGTGGTGACAAAGAATTTCTCTGCCGTCCACTTCAGCCGCTTCTCAACACCAATCTTCTCAGAGAGGTAATCGGGGTGATAATCTGCATCGGTCAACCGAGGTTTGGGCGCGGATTCATGGCGGAATTTTGGGTCTTCTTCAAAATATTTTTGCATCAAAGGGCGGTAGTTCAAATACTCAAACCAACGACAGCGATAAGACATGGTCGCTTCGAGCATTTCGGATCCAACGGTCAGCAAGACATCGCGGGGCGGCATGCAACCAAATTGGCTTTCGGTTGAGAAATCAGGTGTTTGCACGGGCACAGAGTGATCGATTGACGTGGGGCGGTCCACGCGAATGCCGCGTTTTTCCAACTGGCTGGCGAAATTATTGAGCAACTCATTGGCGCGATCAATCGTTTCTTGTGGTCGGCGACCCCATTGGCCGCGCATGTCGCTATCTTCTGGTACTTTTGCGTCCAGAGCGGGCTCTTCTGCTGGAATATGGCAATCATCCGCCCGGCCAACGATGACATGGCGCAGCGGGTCCCATTCATTCCAACTATTAACAATTGTCTTACCAGTGTCGCTCATTTTCAGGCTCCCGATCCTGTGATGGTGTGAATTATTAAACTGCAGATAAATCGTTTTTTCGGCAGTGGCTATATCAAAGCGAAGGGCGAAGGGTGACGCGCGACCTTTCGGTGTCTATATTGAATTGACAGCAAGGCTCTAGAGAGGCAGGCAGGCGACACAGCCGCTGCAAGTACAAGGGATCACGATGACGAATCATGTTTATAAGGGCGATTTGCCGGATGGCTTGGATCTGGGTCCAATTGTGGCCATTGATTGTGAGACGATGGGTCTGAACCCTAAGCGCGACCGTCTTTGCGTGGTGCAACTGTCCAGCGGTGATGGACATGCGCATTTGGTGCAAGTGGCCAAGGGCCAAACTGCGGCGCCCAATCTATGCCGGATGCTTGAAGATCCCAATGTGCTAAAGCTCTTTCACTTTGGCCGGTTTGATATTGCCGCCATGAAGGAGGCTTTTGGAGCTTTGACCGCGCCGGTCTACTGCACCAAGATTGCCAGCCGCATGACCCGAACTTACACCGATCGGCATGGTTTGAAAAACCTGCTGCAAGAATTGCTCTGCGTGGATATTTCCAAACAACAGCAATCTTCTGATTGGGGTGCGGCGGATTTAACTAAGGCGCAAGTGGAATATGCGGCGTCTGACGTGCTATATTTGCATGCATTGCGTGAGCGTTTGAATGAGATGCTGATCCGTGAGGGGCGCATGGAGCTGGCGCAATCTTGCTTTGACTTCTTGCCGACGCGGGCTGAGCTCGATCTAGCAGGTTGGCCAGACAGCGACATTTTTGCCCATTCTTAGGCTGGGATTTTATAACTGAGAGGCGCAATGCATTTTTCCTTCGACGACGGTTATTCGGCGCTTGTTGCATGGCTGAAAACCCTGCTGCCCATCGCCGCGCTGGGCCTATTGTCGACGATTTTTCTGTTTTCTGGCAAAGTGGATGTGACCCAATCTTTGCCCTATGCCGAGCACAATGTGGCTGAAATTATCCGCGAACAGCGTATCACACAGCCGTATTTCACTGGCATTGCCAGCAATGGCACTGAAATCGCACTCTCTGCAGCCTATGCCTCACCGCAGTTTGAAAACGCAGACATCCTTGAGATCACTGATCTATTTGTCGTTCTTAGATCCACCAACAATCGTAGCGTCCAAGTGACCGCGGGGCGGGGCGCTTTGGATTCAGCAACGCAAACAGCCCAAATTTCAAAGAATGTTCATATTGCCGCCTTGCCAGAGTTTTGGGTAACAACCGAGGCCTTGGATATGAATCTTAAGCAGGGCGTGGCATCTGCCATTGGCGGATTTCAGGGGGTCACAGCCCTGGGTGAGATCACTGCGGGAGAAATGCATCTGCAAATGACCGCCGACGATCAGCAAATTGTTTTCATAAATGATGTGCGGCTGGTATACTCCCCGAAACTTATTGATTGAGGTTATCCGTGCGCCACATTTTGCTGCTCATTACAGTTCTGCTCTCGACCGTTTGCGGAGCCTTGGCCCTTTCGGCGCAAACCACTGTGTCTTTGGACGGGTTTCAAAGTGATCCGGAAGCCTCTGTCGAAATGCTGGCCGATAGGCTCACGGTCAGTCAAACAGATGGCGCCGCGCGGTTTGAGGGCAATGTCGTGATTGCACAGGGGGATATGCGCCTGTCCGCAGATCTTGTGGATGTCACCTATCTAGAGGTCGGCGGGATTGGCCGGCTGTCGGCCAGCGGAAGCGTTCTTTTGGTGTCACCGTCCGACTCAGCGCAAGCGGACAGCGCGGACTATGATTTTTCTGCGCGCGAATTGCGGATGCGGGGTAATGTTTTGCTCAACCAAGGTGCAATAAGCCTGTCCGCCGATCTTCTGACGATTGATCTTGAGACGGGGGGCGCCGTGATGGAGGGCCGGGTGCGTACCGTTTTGCCAAGTGGATCCAAATAATGGCGGAACCGCAGTTTGAAGTGTCAGATGGCAAGGGCGGCCTCAAAATAGAGTCACTGCGAAAGAGCTACCGCAAGCGGTTGGTCATTAGCGATGTGAGTATGCATTTGCACCGGGGCGAAGTTGTGGCGCTTTTGGGGCCAAATGGCTCGGGGAAAACCACCTGTTTTTACTCCATCGCTGGGTTGGTCACGCCAGAGGGAGGACGGGTAAGCATTGATGGCCGCGATGTCACCCGCTTGCCGATGTATCGGCGCGCCCGGCTCGGCATCGGATATTTGCCGCAAGAAACGTCCATTTTTCGCGGCATGAATGTTGAAGATAACATTCTTGCAGTGCTGGAATTGAGCATGAAAGACCGTGTGCGCCGCTTTGAGCGCTTAGAAGAATTGCTCAATGAATTTTCCATTGAACATCTGCGCCGTTCTCCGGCGCTTGCCCTATCTGGTGGCCAGCGCCGGCGGGTTGAGATCGCGCGATGCTTGGCTGCAAACCCAAAATATTTGCTGCTGGATGAGCCTTTCGCCGGGGTGGATCCAATCGCGGTTGCGGAGATTCGCAACTTGGTGTCAGACTTGAAAAAGCGCGGTCTTGGGGTGCTGATCACCGACCACAATGTTCGAGAAACGCTCGATATCGTCGATCGTGCTTATATTTTGCATGATGGCGTGGTTCTGCGCAGCGGCACTGCGCAAGAGATTGTTGAGGATGAAAATGTTCGACGTGTCTACTTGGGTGAAAATTTCAGATTGAGCTAATATTCAATTTGGAGTTGACAATTACCCCTTATATTTGGCCAAATAGAGTCGTGACATGTTGTCAATATATTCAGCCAATTCAAACAAACTGCACCCTGCAGCTTGCGACCGTTCATGGGATCGTGAGGCGTGATTGATGTGGCCTATCGCGCCCTTAGCTGGTCATTTTGAGGCTGATAAAAAGGAGACCAAATGCTATATCAAATTTCCGGAAAACAAATCGACATTGGCGCCGCACTTCAAACGCATGTGAAATCCGTTGTGGACGCCATCGCCTCAAAATACGCAGAGAGACCAACCGATGCTTCGGTCGTATTTTCGCGAAGCTCCAATGAATTTGTCTGCGAGGTGAGTGTACATTTGTCGACCGGGTTAACGGCGCAAGCCAAAGCGCATGATCATGAAATATATGCCGCTTTTGACGCCGCTGCTGATAAAATGGAGAAACAATTGCGCAGATATAAGCGCAGATTGAAAGATCATCATAAAGAACGCGCCCAGCCCGTTGAATTCTCGGAAGCATCCTCGTATATCCTCGCCCAACAAGACGATTCGACCGATAACGAACCGGAGAGTTTGCAACCTTTAATTGTGGCGGAGATGGAGCAGAAAATCCAATCTTTGTCTGTAGGAGAGGCAGTGATGCAGATGGAACTCGCGGGGGCGCCGGTCCTTGTCTTTAAAAACGAAGGTCATAATGGAGTAAACGTTGTATACCGCCGTGACGATGGCAATATTGGATGGGTCGACCCGGCCTAAGCCAACATACAACTAGGATTGTAAATGGATCTACTTGAAATCATTCATCCCGATGCTGTGCGTAGCGCGCAATCTGTGGGCAGCAAAAAGCGCCTGTTCCAAGACCTGTCCGCTATGGCGGCGCAGGTCTATGGTATGGATTGTGATGGTGTGGTTGAAGCGCTCTTGGAGCGTGAAAGCTTGGGTCCAACCGGTGTGGGGCGCGGTGTCGCCCTGCCCCATGCACGTCTTGAAAACCTCGATCGCATAGTGGGCTGTTTTATCAAACTTGATCGTCCGATTGATTTTGATGCGGTGGATCGCCAGCCGGTTGATCTGGTCTTTGCACTTTTCGCGCCGTTGAATAGTGGCGTGGAGCATCTAAAGGCTTTGGCCCTTGTTTCGCGGACATTGCGGGATGCTGATGTGTGCATGAAACTGCGCAACAATGAGAGCGCCAGCACCTTGCTCGCGATCTTGCAGGAAGGGCCGAACTCGGTCGCGGCCTAAATCTTTAACGGTTTAAACCCAAAATTGGTGTAATCCGCAGCATAGGCCTCGCGGGCCAAAGTTTCGAGCTCGGCATCGTAGATTTCCGCAAGTGCTGGGCCCTGCGGTGGCGGTGCGGATGGGGGCGCATACCACGTCAGCCCAACCTGCTGGGTTAACAGTTTCAAATCCTCTTCCAAAGTTTCTGCGCGCACGATCATATGCGGTGGCGAGAACTTGCAAAAGCCCTGGATAATTTGCGATTGACTGGCCCAGGCCCCGTCAACACGCAAGGCGGTCTGGCCAGCGAGATTGAACTTTAGAAATTTTAGGAACTCGCAGAAGCATGCGCGCAGTTGCGTGGTTGAGAGGGGCGGATCATCTGGGTGCTCCGGCAGGGGGAGGTTATGCACCCGGCGCAACCCTCTGCGCAATTCGGCATAGCGGTCATCTTTGATCGGTAAGATATGTCGGCAAAATACGTCATAGGCGCGCGCGACAGGGTGATGCACAACTGTGAAACTGCGATGATTGGGATGGGTATTTTTCCAGCGACGTAGCGGTCTTTGGCCAAAATTGCGCCGCAGCTCCTTTGGATCTGTGTGATCCAACGCCGCCAACCAAGTCTCGATTTGCCGGTCTGGCCAGGGTGAAATCGGCATGAACAACAGCGGAGATATTGGCGCGGCGACATAACGCGGGATGGCGGCACCACGTTTGGGCTCAAAGTTGGGTGTCCGTGCCAGATCGAACCAATCGATTGATGATACAGCAGCTTCAAGTTCCTCGAAATTGGCAACCTTCTGGGCAATTGGCCGTGGATTTTGGCGTTTGAGCTTTTTCGACAGGCGGTCCAATTGTGACTGTGAGCCCACAAAGCGTGCAATGCCATTCACGATATCCAAATCTGCCAAATCCTCATACCGGACATAAAATGCGGATTGGCCGCTGACCTGCAGGCTGCGCTGCACTTCCATCTGAAAATTCTGCATTTCTGTCAAATAATCTTCGAATTGCTCCAAATGGAAGTCGATCTGCGCTGTTTTGAGATGGGTGGTGTTGGTGAGCTTCCATTGACCCGTCGCCAAAGCAATTTTCCAAGAAATAAAACTGTCGAGCGGATTGCGGGTGAGAATGATCTTGGCGCATTTTGGGTCATTTAAAATAACATCAAAGATGCGCGCATCATGGTTGTGGAAATACCGAAAACCAGAAATTTTATCCTCACTGGTTTTGATCTTATCTAGCAAAGCAAAGGGGTTTTCGTTGCGCTGCGCTTCTGTTTCACCCAAAAGCGTTTCGACTTCGGGGTATCCTAAGAAAGATGGGTTGAATGCCTCGCCATGGCAGATGACATCCTCAAGCCCGTTTATATTTTCCTCCAAAAAATTGGAGCCGGTGCGCATTTCTGCGAAAATAACAAAATAATCAAACCGTTTTGTCATATCAGTTCACTATGTAAGGTCTTGGCCGCGCCGCGCGCTGTGCAGGTGCGCTGTCGTCTTCTTTGTAATCTCCCACAGGTTTTTGGTAGAGGCCCTGGTTTTTCAGCGCTTCTAAGAACGCACCAAAACCAGTCAAATCCACGAGATTTGGCATTGAGTGCATCGCCTGGCCTGCACCTGGTTGCACCAGATCAAGTGCAGATCGCATATAGTCCACGCGATCTGTGAGGAAATCGGCCAAAGTCCAAATTTTCACCTGCGCTTTTGACGTATTGTCTTCAAAGGCTCTAAGGTACATGCGTTCGACCTTTTGTTTTTCGGCGATATCCTCGCGCATTTCAGAAATATCAGCGCCGGAGTGGAAATATCTTAGAAGCCAAGCTCCAGAAATTGCCACGATAGTGGCGTGTGGATCATTGACGAAGTTGAGATGGGCTTTGGGGGTGTCAAAGGGGCCATAGTGGAAGGATTGATGCGTGCCGCGGCTGTTCCACATCAAATTTCTCAAAAAGCAACCGCAATTGTAATCTCTGACTTGCGCGCTGTCTGACATTGCGCCTTTGTAGACCGTGGCATTATTTGCAAATTCCACCCGTTCAGGAGCGAATAGGTGCCCATGGGCGGTGGTGTCCAGGGTTTGCCCAAGCCAGGGTTGAAACGCATCAAACAGATCAGAAAACCCAACAAACACGGCATAATGTCCCGCGGTCTGACTTCTGACCGCTGCCCGAGACGGATAGCGGCTTTGCATGGCAAGTCCTGGTCTACCTTTCAACCGTCTTTCGGAGGCCTTGGCCAAAAGGCGGTTGATTTTATCGGGTTGCGGTTCTGTCGTATTCGGTGAGTCATTGGATGTGCGCAAGAATGTGTCAAAGAGCTTATCGGCCCTTGGCCAAATTTTGCGGGCTACAAAGCAATTGGAGCGTTGCAACAGGCGGAGGTGATCATCGTAAAAGACATGTGGTCGACCACGGTAGTCAAATTTTGTCAGTGTCAGAGAGCGACTTTCCAGGTTGCGGGCAAAGCGACGTGACAGGGTTTGAAAATAGGTTTCATCTGGGATCCAACTGCGGCGGAAAAAGCGATCGGTGGCCTTGCGGTTCGGATTTCTCAAAATTTGGCTCAACGTCTCACGGGTGAGACACCACCATTGCGATCCTATGTGGGGCATGAGCCCATTTGGAATTTTGCGCTTCACGCGGAGCCGGCGTTGAAGATTGACATAGGCATCAAATAGAAGACGATGCTTGCGCCAAGAGAAGGGAAACCGCAGGGTAAATCGTTCAATCTCCAGCCCATCGACAGCCCAGTTGGCCTCCGCTGTGGATACGCTTTCTATGAAATCTGTGTCCGGGTGCCTGTCTAAATAGGCGGTTAAATCTTGAACCGGTCGCAAAGGCATACAGGCGCCTGACGCAAGATAGACATGACGTACTTCAGGAAAGCTGTCTAAGAGGATCTGGCTGGCGTCCAAAGTTGCCGCCACCAATCCCCACATGCCCCATTCGCAGCGATGGCGGGTCGAGAATTTCACCTTGGGTTCATCACCAAGGGCGGCCACAAAGGGCTTGATAGTTGCATCTGGCACATTGCTATCCACATGGATCACAACAGGGCATCCCCCAGCCACCCAATGCCGGGCAAGTTGTTCGGCACGGTGCAAATTCTCATGCACCAACATGATAACGCCAACGGTCACGCCCAGCTCCCCTTAGACATCAAGCCCAAAACTTCCAGTTGTCGCCAATTGATGTATTCTTCGGACCAAGAGCACCATAAATGTTCTTTTGAATTCAATTTTTTGTTGTACCTTTGGTATTCGCGCCCATGCGCATAATGCTGATTGCGGCGAAGCTCTTCATTGGCCTTATCGGATAAAGTATTTAAAAATTTTGCGTGCAATAACATGCCGGAGGGTTTTTCTCCACCCGCGCTTTCGTAAACGCGGTTCAATCCTCGCGGTAAAATTAAATGGGTCGAGCTCACATAAACATAGGATTTATTCCATTTCACCAATGGCACCTTATTGAGTGCCGGGGCCTGTTTTGGGGCGTCGGCAAAATAGACCCGCGCGCGCGGCCCCCCTTGAATCCAAAGATTGCCATAGAGTGGGTTTTTTTCGATTGTGTAGTTGCCACTGTCAAACCATTTGGCAACTTCAAAAGGGTTTTGCCCAGATTTATACTGAAATTTTTCAAGAGCGCCTTTTGGATACATGTCCAAGAGCATCGCAGAAAACGACCTAATTTCACTTGTATCGAGCCAATCGGTCAGGGCGGAGAGCGGTCGGCTGTCGCAATAGGGAAAGACCAGAAACTCATCTGGATCGACCACCAGGCTCCAATGGCCGTGCGCATATTTGCGTTGCAAAAAATTGAGCCAATCCACGCCAAAGCGCGCTTTGCGATATAGACCCTTGGCGTGCCAGACTGACGTATCGGGTTGATCTGCCAAAAATTCACGCGTGCCGTCTTGGCTGCCGTTATCCACCATTAGAAAATGATCAACGCCAAGGTTCCGATAATATTCGTAAAAATACGGCAGGCGCACCAATTCATCCCGTAGGGTGCAAAATAAGAGTTGGGCGCCGGGGGTGATGGACTTCGTTCGGTTTTGAACCGGATGCAATTCGCGACTCTTGCGCAAGGCACGCAGGCGCAGGCGTTTTCGAATAAGCCGGAGGCGATATGATTCAGCCAGTCCCAAAAAAATTCACTGTCCCAAAATACATTTTTCAATAAAAGTTTAGCTATCAATTATTCTTGCCGGTTTCTAGTGCCGGCGCCCACTGATCAGTCGTCACTCAATCTTTGTCAAATCCACCCCCCCCGTGACATGAGACCGCTTTTTTCCAGCTGTCGCCATCCGGTGAACTTTTGTGATTCAGAACACCATAGGTTGGGATTATCTAGTAAAGATTTATAGTAGGTTTCATATAGGTGACTATTCTCAAAATGTTGTTTTCGATCCAAATCTTCCGCAGATTTTTGCACGGCAGAGGGTAAGAATTTTGTATGAAGTAAAATTCCAGAGATTTTTTCACCGCCCCCTGTGTCATAAACTTCGTTGAGTCGGCGCGGCAAAAGCGAGTGTGTCGAACTGACATAGGCAAACCGGCGGTCCCATTTGACCAGGGGTGTTTTGCTCAATGTGGGGGCCTTGCGTGGCTCGTGGTGGAAAAAACACCGGGACCGCACCCCCCCTTGAATCCACAGGTTGTGAAGCTTTGATTGGCGTTCAATTGTGTAATTGCCGCTGTCAAACCAAGACAATGCTTTAAAAGGATCCGCCCCGGGTGCCACATCGGACGCGCCGATTGGCCCCTTTGGATACATATCCAACATGAGAGCACCGAAGGACACCTCTTCCTCAGCTTCTAACCAGGACACCAAGGCGTGCAGGCTGCGCGTTTTGTAATACGGGTAGATAAAAATCTCATCGGCATCCAAGGTGAGACACCATTTCCCATGGCCATACTTGATCTGTAACCAGGCCAGCCAATCGGCACCGAAACGCGAGAGCCGGTAGCTGTGCTGTGTTGTCCAAAGAGATACGTCATCTTGATTGCTCAGATAGTCCGCGGTGCCGTCATCGCTGCCGTTATCAACGAACAAAAAATGCCCAACGCCGAGTTGGCGATGGTGGGCCAAGAAAAACGGCAAACGGTGCCTTTCGTTGCGCACCGTGGAAAAGCACAAGATTGTGTCGGGCGTTATCTTATCGGTTCGATCCGTGTTGCGGCACAGCTGCCGTCGTTTTCGCCAAGCGCGCAGCAAATATCGGCGGCGACGCAATCGCAATTTATATCGCTGCAAAAGGTCATGCGCGGTTTTGATCGATGTGCCCCTTCGTGCTGGTTGATCTATGCGCCCAATTTCAACGCGCGCGCTGCCGATTGACTAATTTTTAGGTCCGTGAGGAACTCAGAAAATTCATCGTGCAAATCGTCACGCTCTAAACCAAAGGCAACGGTGGCCTGTAGGAATCCAGCTTTAGATCCACAATCAAACCTTTGACCAGAAAATTGATAGCCGTAGACATCACGGCCCTGATCAATTTCTTGGGCAATTGCATCGGTGAGTTGAATCTCATCCCCAGCGCCACGTTTGATTTTGGTGAGATTTTGCATGACGGATGGCGTTAAGATATATCGCCCAATGACGGCAAGATTTGAAGGCTCCTGCCCCAAGGGGGGTTTCTCGACCATGCCCTTGACCGATACGAGCGGGCCTTGTTCTTTTTCGATGTCCAGCATCCCGTAGGATGATGCATCCTTGCTGGAGACTTGCATAGCCGCAACCATTGATCCGCCGGTCTCTTCATAGGCCTCGACCATTTGTTGCAAACAGGGTTTTTGTGCGGAGATCACGTCATCGGGCAATAAAACCGCAAAAGGTTCATCGCCAATCAATCGCCGGGCACACCAGACCGCATGGCCCAGACCCATAGCTTGATGCTGGCGAATATAAGCGATTGCACCGCTTTCCATATTGGTGGATTTCAGCTCAGACAAAAGATCTGCCTTGCCCTTCTTGCGCAGGGATCGCTCAAGCTCTGGTGCTTCATCAAAATAATCTTCCAAAGCACCCTTGCCGCGTGAGGTCACAAATATGAACTCTTTAATCCCGGCGGCTCGGGCCTCATCAATGGCATATTGTACGAGGGGCCGATCCACCAATGTCATGATTTCTTTTGGTATGGATTTTGTCGCGGGTAAAAATCGCGTGCCTTGACCGGCGACTGGGAAAATGGCTTTAGTGATTTTTCGTTTCATTTCATTATATTTCTAAAAAAATTATTTATGAGAGTCTAAGCGACTAAAATTTAGGCGAGGATATGAAAGTTTCTAGTTAAATTATATATAGGTGTTCGTGGGTTGTCTCTCTTTCCGTAGGGTCAAGTTCCTAAGGTTGTGTAAATTTTGTCTCCTGACTCATATTGGCTGTTCGCCTGCGGTCTTTGCTGTGAGTTCATGGCTTTTGTAATATTACCCCTTTGGCATGGGCAATAAAATGTGGATTCTCATATCCTGGCTTGCCGTAGGTCAAAGGTTCCAGGTCGTCAAACCGCACAACGGCACCACCGGCCCCGTTCAAAACGGCATGCCCGGCCGCTGTGTCCCATTCCATGGTGCGGCCTGCGCGTGGGTAGAGATCAGCCTCGCCGGTTGCGATCAGGCAAAATTTGAGTGACGAGCCTGCACTCTTTAAATCGGATACTTTATATTTTGCGATATAGGCATCTGTTGTTTGGTCCCGATGTGATTTTGAGGCGACAACGCGTAAACCATCAGGATTTGGAACGGCGACGGAGATATTTTGGCATACTCCGATTTTCTCCATCTCAAATGGACCGGTTTCCTCCAGGGATTGCCCTTGAGCGTCGGTATAAAACAACCGTTGTTTTGCGGGGGCATACACGATGCCACGAATTGGAACGCCGTTGACCACATAGGCAATATTCACAGTGAAATCTCCACGCCGGTGGACAAATTCTTTTGTACCATCCAGCGGATCGACGATCAAAAATTCAGTTCCTTTTAGAGCATGGCTCTCCGCTTGCTCTTCTGTGATGAGTGCAACATCTGGAAAGGCCGCCTGCAAACCAGCGGAAATAATCGCATCTGCAGCTTCATCGGCGGCGGTCACCGGGCTGGCATCTGATTTGGTTTTGACCTCAAAATCTGGGCCGTTATAGATCTCCATAATCGCGTCCCCGGCTTCAAGAGCGAGCCTGCGCGTGACCTTTTGTAATGCGGTAAAATCCAAAACGTGAATGTTCCTTGCTGGCGTATTGAATTAATTCATATTTTATTGCAACCTATGGCGTATTGTTTAAAGTTGCAATTCGACTCCCGTTTATATTTTTGAAAAACTAAAATGTTTGCTAAACCTCGCCATACGCGCTCCGGTATTTCGGGCACCCTTGCTTTTCTTGAGCAGGTCTATTTTGGAACTGTTCGCGGCATGCGCAAATCCAGTGGGCGAAATGCCGTGCTCGGGTTGATTGGCTCCATGATGCAGACGGTCGTTTTTATTATGGCTTTCTATTTCATGTTTCAGCTGATGGGGGTCAGGTCGTCGCCGATCAAGGGCGATTATATGCTCTATATTATTTCTGGCATCGCCATGTTCATGACACATAATACAGCTGTGCAGGCGGTCGCCGGAGCGGAAGGGCCGACCTCTGGCATGATGCAGCATGCGCCGATGAATACGATGATCGCCGTATGCTCGGCAGCGCTGCAAAGCCTCTATCAACAAACAATTACCATTGGAACAATCCTGCTCATTTACCATCTTGCCATCAATCCAGTTGATATTTTTAACCCAATTGGCCTGGCCGGTGTGTTTTTGCTGAGCTGGTTTACCGGCGTGGCCATTGGCATGGTGTTTTTGGCCTTAACGCCGTGGCACCCCCCATTGGTCAAAATTCTTTTGATGGTCTATCGCCGGGTGAATATGTTGGCATCAGGCAAAATGTTCGTTGCCAATACATTACCATCCTTCATGTTGGTCATGTTCGATTGGAACCCTTTGTTTCACTGTGTGGATCAGGCGCGCGGCATGATGTTCATTAATTATTCGCCCATGCACTCCAATTTGTCCTACCCATTGAAGGTTGCTTTGGTGGCTGTTGTCCTCGGTCTTATGGGCGAATTTTTCACCCGAAAACGGGCTTCGATGAGTTGGGGAGCGACCAGGTAAGGGCATTAACGCACCACGCGCAGGGTCACATTGAGCCGTCCACCTTCTTTCAAAAGAGATGAGCTGCCGAATTTGATCCGGTCAATGCCGTGATAGTTGAGCCTTGCGGCACCGCCCATCACCGCAACATCGCCGGACTGTAGCCAAATTGACTCCGTCTTGCCGCCGCGCTCAGTGCCGCCCACGCGAAACAGGGCATCATCCCCCAAAGATATTGACACAACGGGCCAGTCAAAATTGGCTTCATCTCGATCTTGATGCAGCCCCATGCGCGCGCCTTCGCCGTAGAAATTGACCAAGCAGCATTCCGGGTCCGGAACCGCCCCTGCGACTGCCCGCCAGATGGCCATGATCGCGTCTGGAATTTCTGGCCAATTCACGCCGGAGGGGTGCTGCTCTACATATCGATATCCGCGCTGATCGGAAAACCAGCCGAAGTCACCAGCGGCCGTCAAGCGCACAGACATAGGTTTTCCAGATTTCGTTTTTGGCGAAAAAACGGGCGCTTGAGCAGCGACTGCCCGCAGCTCCTTGACCAGATGTAATTGATCGCTTGGGGGCAAAAATTCCTTAAAAACAGATATTCCGCCCACAGTTACGGTGGGGCTGGGAGTATTTTGCCCATTTAACTTGATGAAATCCAAATTTCATTGCCTCCAGATGGTTGCAGGGGGTGTTTGACACACCTATATAGCGCGATGAGCTGGTAGTTTAGAAGAACTGCTGAATTAATTGAGGCACAGGCGCCGCACTGCGGGCCGAAAGCCTCGGTATCGCCAGAGCGAAGGGATGCTAAGAAATGGCTAAAGTCATTGGAATTGACCTTGGAACAACAAACAGCTGCGTGTCGATCATGGACGGATCGCAGCCACGGGTAATTGAGAATGCTGAGGGCGCACGGACCACTCCATCAATCGTTGCCTTTACCGAAAACGAGCGCCTTGTGGGTCAACCTGCCAAACGTCAGGCTGTTACCAACCCAGAAAACACTGTTTTTGGTGTAAAGCGCTTGGTCGGCCGTCGGTATGATGACGCCCATCTGAAAAAAGATATGAAAAACCTCCCCTTCAAAGTTCTTAATGGCGGCAATGGGGACGCTTGGGTTGAAGCACAGGGTGAGCAATTCTCCCCATCGCAAATTTCCGCATTCATTTTGCAAAAAATGAAAGAAACTGCTGAGAGCTATCTTGGCGAAGAGGTCTCACAAGCGGTCATCACCGTGCCGGCCTATTTTAATGACGCGCAGCGTCAAGCGACGAAAGATGCGGGTAAGATTGCCGGCCTTGAAGTCTTGCGGATCATCAACGAGCCAACTGCAGCGGCTCTGGCCTATGGTTTGGACAAAAAAGAATCGCAAATCATTGCCGTCTACGACCTTGGTGGTGGGACATTCGATGTCACTATCTTGGAAATTGACGACGGTTTGTTTGAAGTTAAATCCACCAATGGGGACACATTCCTTGGCGGTGAAGACTTTGACATGCGCATCGTCAACTACCTTGCGGAAGAGTTCCAAAAGGAAAATGGCGTCGATTTGACCAAAGATAAAATGGCTTTGCAGCGGTTGAAAGAAGCGGCTGAAAAGGCAAAAATTGAATTGTCCTCTTCCAGCCAAACAGAAATCAATCAGCCCTTCATCTCGATGGACGGCGCATCTGGTCAACCCTTGCACCTGGTCGTGAAACTTACACGGGCCAAATTGGAAAGCTTGGTGGGTGATCTCATCAAAGCCTCCTTGAAGCCTTGCCAAGCTGCATTGAAAGATGCCGGCCTGTCCACGGGTGATATCGACGAAATCGTTTTGGTTGGCGGCATGACCCGTATGCCAAAAGTGATTGAGGAAGTGACCAAATTCTTTGGCAAAGAGCCAAACAAAGGTGTTAATCCTGATGAAGTTGTTGCCATGGGCGCGGCTATTCAAGCCGGTGTTTTGCAAGGCGATGTGAAAGACGTTGTTTTGCTCGACATCACACCTTTGTCCTTGGGTATCGAAACTCTGGGCGGTGTATTCACACGCTTGATCGACCGCAACACCACGATCCCAACCAAGAAATCACAAGTGTTCTCCACCGCAGAAGACAATCAAAACGCGGTGACCATTCGTGTGTTCCAAGGTGAGCGGGAAATGGCAGCTGACAATAAAATTCTGGGTCAGTTCAATCTGGAAAGCATTCCACCGGCGCCGCGCGGCATGCCGCAAATTGAGGTGACATTCGACATCGATGCCAATGGCATCGTTTCGGTTGGCGCGACGGATAAGGGCACAGGCAAGGAGCAAAAAATCACCATCCAAGCTTCGGGCGGTCTGTCAGATGCAGATATCGAAGCCATGGTGAAAGATGCGGAAGCCAATGCCGATGCCGATAAAGATCGCCGTGAATTGGTGGAAGCTAAGAACCAAGCGGAAAGCCTGATTCATTCCACTGAAAAAGCCATGGAAGAGCACAACGACAAAGTCGATCCAACCACAATCGAGGCGATTGAATTGGCCATGGCGGCGTTGCGCGATGATCTGGAAACAGAAGATGCGGGCAAAATCAAAGCTGGCATTCAAAATGTGACTGAGGCGGCGATGAAGCTTGGGGAAGCGATTTATAAAGCCAGCCAAGAAGCAGAAGCCAATGGCGATGTCGACGATGGTCCTGTTGCGGATGATGATATCCTGGATGCCGATTTCGAAGATTTGGACGGCGACAAACGCAGCTAACGCCAAGTAAGGATCAGTCTAAACCGGCCTGCGATTTTGCCGGCCGGTTTTTCCGTTCCAGAGGGGACAGTTTAGATGTCAAAACGCGATTACTACGAAACGCTTGGGATCTCGAAAGGGGCCACGGCGGAGGAAATCAAAAAGGCCTATCGTCGCAAGGCGAAGGAGCTTCATCCAGATCGTAATGCAGATAATCCAGCTTCTGAGGGTCTCTTCAAAGAGGCCAATGAGGCTTATGAAGTTCTCAAAGACAGCAATAAAAAGGCCGCTTACGATCGTTACGGTCATGCAGCCTTTGAAGGTGGCATGGGCGGTGGCGGCGGTGGCCGGCCCGGCGGGCAAGGGGATTTCTCCAGTGCCTTTTCCGATGTCTTCGACGACCTTTTTGGCGACTTCATGGGCGGACGCGGCGGCGGTGGCCGGCAACGTGCCGCGCGCGGCGCGGACCTGCGCTATAATATGCGCGTCACCCTCGAAGAGGCGTTTCGCGGGTTGCAAAAAACCATCAATGTGCCAACGGCTGTGTCCTGCGCAAATTGTTCTGGAACAGGCGCAGCTTCGGGCAGCGCACCTGCAACCTGTGGCACCTGCTCCGGCATGGGCAAGGTGCGCGCGCAGCAAGGCTTTTTCACGGTTGAGCGCACCTGCCCCAGTTGTTCTGGCGCAGGGCAGGTGATCAAAAACCCATGCTCAAGCTGCCACGGCGCTGGGCGGGTTGAGAAAGACCGGGCGCTATCCGTCAATATCCCGGCGGGTGTCGAAACCGGCACGCGCATTCGCCTGTCGGGCGAAGGCGAGGCGGGGGCACGCGGTGGACCTCAAGGCGATCTCTATATCTTTATCGAGGTGGCCGATCACCAGATTTTTGAACGCGAGGGCAACAACCTGTTTTGCAATGTGCCCGTGTCTATGACCTCCGCTGCATTGGGCGGTGATATCGAGGTGCCAAATATCGACGGGGGCCGCAGCCGGGTTAAGATCCCAAGTGGTAGCCAATCCGGCCGGCAAATGCGCTTGCGCTCTAAGGGCATGCCCTCCGTGCGTGGCGGCGGCGTGGGTGATATGTTCATCGAGCTACAGGTGGAAACGCCCGTAAACTTGACGGCGCGTCAAAAGGAGATTTTGAAAGAGTTTGAGGCGCTCTCAAGTGACAACAGCCCCGAGAGCCAAGGCTTTTTCAAAAAGGTCAAACGGTTTTGGGATGGTGTAAAGGGTCAAGAATAAAGCATGAAGCCTAGCGCCCGATAAGATCGGCGCTGGGCTTTTATTTTACCCAAATCTCAACCCGGCGGTTTTGATTTTGGCCCCAGGCGGTGTCATTGCAGGCCAGCGGTAAGCCCTCCCCTAATCCAAGAACTTCGAACCCATCACTGAGTTGCGCATCATCCAGCAATGTCGCGATGGTGGCGCGTACAGCGCGGGCGCGATCGAGAGAAATTTGCACGTTGCCTTCCGCGCTCCCTTGGCTGTCGCTGAACCCCACAAACATCACGTCGCGCCCTTCAAAATACCCTGCAACAAACAAACGTTTGAGAAATTGGAGGTTGGATTGCGAGTCGGCATCCATGATCTGCGTGCCCTCCAAGAAGCGGAACGCCAGAGACATCCGCTCATAGCCATTCAGGTTGAGCACGGCCAGGCGCAGATCTTCGGTGCGCATATCCATATCGGTGTTTAAAATCGCATTGATCAAGAGGCCAGATTGCCCATGAATTTCGGTCTTTTTGGGGCTGCGGCTGATGAAACCCAGTGTCCGCACCGCGTCCTGCGCTTCGGGTGTCAGCAAGAAGGCCCAAAAGGCACGGGTTATGCTTTGCATCTTCTTTGGTGCGGCGATCAGGTAGATCGGCGCTTGTAACGGATGCGCCGGGGCTTGAATGTCAGCTGGCGCCATCGGTTGATCGCAGCCCAAGCTGACTTGAACCAAGGTGTCTTGTGCCACCTGATCGGTGCTCACCGTCAAACGACCAGGCGTGTTTACGCCTTTGGGCGGCATCGGTCGGGGGGGCTCAAAAACTCTTAAGAGTTGCTGCAACGCCTGAGTTTGATCGTCTTTTCCTGTAAGAAAGGCCGGGTATTGAATGCCGGCGGTAAGTGGCCAAAGCCCGGGCTCCTCGCCCAACATTGCCACCAATTGGCTCATCGTGATGAACCTATTGGGATTGCTGGGCTGAGAATACAAATAAAGATCCTGCCATGCCAAAACCATAGAGTTTTGCGGATGGTCTAAGGAGCCGAACATATCCTCATTGAGAGCGGCTTGCTCCTCTTGCGTGGCGGCGCGCAGCGTCAGTGCCAAATTGGCCCGGCCCTGTAAAATATCTGAAATTGCGTCACGACTATTGCGATCAGAAAGCGCGAAAACCGCAAGCGCCGTACCATTTTCCGGGTCAAACAAGGTGACCTGCCCCGGCATCTCTTTTGACAGCTGATAGGAATAGCCCTGATGTTCGGCGAAGGACTGAATGAGCGGCATGAGCAGCGCCGAATTCAATGATCCGTCACTTGAGAGTGCGATGCTTTCGGGTGATGCGCTCACGGCAGGGCAGGCCGCCCCTCGGCAGACCACCATATCGGCAGCTAAGGTCAATTGCCCATACTCGGATTGAATTTGATAGTTTTCCCCATCGAATGAGATCAGCGCGCCGGAGACTGAAAAAGAGCCATCGCGCAGCACCAGCTCGACCGGATCTGCGAGTGCCGCGCCTATGCTTCCGAAAAAGCAGGCCACAGCCCATAGTCCTATGCTCAAAATACGATGCAAATGAGGTCCAACCCAGGAAACTTCAAGGTCATACTGTCGTGGGTTTCACCGATTCTATCAACAAAATAATAGCCTTAGGGCTGATTTCTTTCATAGAATTCCCTGCGTATTTTGTTAGGTGAAGGCCACCCGCGCAATAGGGCGCAACCGCTCTAGGGTTTTTTGATTGGTTTTGGAGCGATCATTGCGTCGCTGCGGGACATTGACCAATGAGCCTAAAATCTTTGCGTAGGGCAAAAATTGGACACTCGGGTCATTGGGCCCCACAAGCCTATAGCCCGCGAAAAACGCCTCAATGGCATCAGCTGGAATGATCTGCCCGCTTTCAAGCTCTTTGGAGCTGCGAAGAATGGCGGTATAATCAAGCAACAGGCGGGCGATGTCATGACCCACGGGCGCAGGTTGGTTTTTTGAAATATTGATTCCGGTTAAACAGGTGCCATCAAAAATCAGATTGCGCATATGAAAATCGCCATATTGAACCGCAGATACAGTTTGTTGATCGGAATATTTGTTTGCGAGTTCAGACAACCGTTCAACACCTTGCAAAATAAGGGGTTTGGCGGCAACTTTCAGGTCTCCCGACTGAATTTTTTCGCCCAGATCGTGGTAGTAATTCACCGCATGTTTTGGCTGAAAAATGCGGGTCTCCGAGACTTTGGTTCGATGATAGGCATCCAACCATTCTCCAGCCAGTTGCAGCAGCTCAAGCTGCCTGGCGTTATCCTCTGCGGCATCGCGCATATACTCAGAAAAGGGTAGGCCTTCCGCATAGGTCGTTAGGCTGGCTTGATTGGCGATGTCCAAGCACATGGGTTTGATCAGAGAGAGCCGTTCGGTCCGCTGAAAGGCGCGAGATGCTTTTTCCAATCGCAAATAATGTGCGGCAAAGGCGGCCTGTGCGCGGGGTCGCAGTTGTAGCCGATATTTGAACAGCCCGTGGTTTGGGTGCTCTACCAAATAAGAAATGCGGGCCCGATCTTTCTCTTCGCGTTTTGACAGTAGCACATATGACCAGCCCACCATAGGCAGTTGCGCCTCCTCCAAAACACCTGGCCATGCAGCATGGGCCGCTCTTTCCAGTTTTGTTATGGGGTCTTCGAGCCACATGATAGCATTCCAATAATAAGCAAAAATTAAAGACTTCAAAAAATACCCTAGACGAATCTAGGCCGGTGATTTCCGTGAAATTATACAAATTTTAACGTGTCATTGACCAGTAAAACATGTGGTTTTTTCTAAATTCACGAAGGATTGATAGGATCAATTGGACCAAGTGGACCCCCGAATGTTAATTCGACGTGTCGTGCAGCGGCCAATAGCGCAGCTTCTCCTCGTGGTTTCCCGATCAGTTGCAGCCCCACCGGCAAGCCGCGCGGACCGCGTCCTACGGGCACCGATATCGCGGGCAGGCCGGTGGTTGTGGCCAAAAAGGCAAAGCGCAACCAATCCATATAATTGGTCAGCTCTACACCACCCACATGATGCACCCATTCTTCAGAGGCCGAATGCGGCATACAGCCCACTGTTGGGCAAGCGAGGACGTCGAATGTCTCAAACAGGCTCAGCATATTATTGAACAGAATGGAGCGATTCAAATTGGCGTCGATAATATCTTCCAGAGTCAAAGCTTGCCCAAAAGCGGTGTTTTCAGCGAGCGTAGATTTGAAATGCGCTTGGACCTCCTGTGGTAGACGTTTTGCCGCCGTGGCCCACATAAGGCCGCGCAGTGTGTGATAGCTGCGCTCAAGATGGGTGAGATCGGGGCAGGTCTCTTCAATCCGTGCGCCATTCTTCTCAAGCTGTCGCATTGCCGCGGCAAGATGCTGGGCCATTTCGGGATCGACCTGTCCAAAGCCTCCCAAATCCGGGGCAAAGGCAATTTTCAGCTTTCCGTCAGCGCGAATGACGGCCTCTTGATAGGGAATTTCAGGTGCCGGATAGGAAATGGCGATCTGTGGATCAAACCCCGACATCGCATCCAAAAACAATGCACAATCTCTTACGGAACGGGCCATTGGGCCCTGCACCCCTTCAATTATGAAGGCCGCGTCCTGTCCCGGTCCGCCTGCAATGCCCGGGCTTGGGCGCAGACCCACGATGCCGCAATAGGCGGCTGGGGTGCGCAGGCTGCCGCCGTGATCGGACCCATGGCTCAGCCAAATTTCCCCTGCGGCCAAAGAGGCGGCCGCGCCACCGGACGAGCCGCCCGGATTGAGCGCGGTATTCCAAGGGTTTCGTGTTTGTCCAAAGACGTCATTGAAGGTGTTACCACCTGCGCCAAATTCGGGTGTGTTGGTTTTGCCTAAAATGACCGCCCCACGCTGTTCCAATTGGTCCACCAAAGGATCGCTTTTTTGCGGTATGAAACCCGCCAGCCCTTTGGTTCCAAATGTTGTGCGGACATCGGCGACGGCGTTGAGATCTTTGATTGTGATCGGCAAGCCCGCCAGCCAACCGGCCGGGGTGCTGTCTCGGCTTGATAAATCCACAGCACGCGCCCGCGCTTCACAAAGCGTAGGTGTGGCATTGATCAATGGGCCGGTTTGGGCAATGCGCGTCAAAGCTGCATCTATCAGATCTGACGAGGAAATTTCCCTGGCTTTCAACAGGGCAACAACCTCATGGGCTTCAAATTTGCAAAGTTCTGGGCCAGTGAACAATAGCTCTGATGTCATAATGCGCACCCTTCATATGATGGGTTAATGACTGCATCATAGGTTGGGGTGGGTCAAGTCAAAGGGGTAAGCTGGTCCATGGCCCGTTTTTGGCTCAGGAAAATATCTCCCGTGAGCTGCTCGAGAAACTCCGTTCCCGTCAATCGATCCATGACCGGCCCCTTAACCTCGGACAGATGGAAAGACACGCCCATATCTTCAAGCCGTTTATTGACCGCCTCTAAGGAGTCCAACGCGCTCATATCAATATCATTCACGGCAGAGCACATCAAAACCACATGGCGCAATTGTGGCTGCTGGGTGGCGCGGGCAAGTAGGTGATCTTCTAAGAAGCGCGCATTGGCGAAATAGAGGCTTTCATCCACGCGAATTGTCAAAATGTGAGGCTGGGTGATGACATCATAGCGCAGAACATTGCGGTAGTGTTCTGAATTTGGCACTTGCCCGACGGTTGCGATATGGGGTCTGGAGGATTTATAGAGATGGATCAAAATCGAAACCAAAACCCCAGCAATCACCCCAGTTTCAACGCCGACAACCAGCGTTATGGCCATTGTGGTCGCGACGGCTGTGAAATCGGCCTTTGAATAGCGCCAGGCTTTTCCCAAGATTTTGAAATCTACCAAAGAGAGCACGGCGACAATGATCGTCGCGGCCAATGTGGCTTTGGGCAAAAAGAAGATGAGAGGTGTCAAAAACAAAGAGGCGAAGATCAAACCAACAGCCGTATAGGCCCCGGCCGCGGGAGTTTCGGCGCCGGCGTCATAATTGACGACTGACCGTGAAAACCCGCCCGTCACGGGAAAGCCTGAAGTGAAGGCCGCACCAATATTGGCGGCGCCAAGGCCGATGAGCTCTTGGTCTGGATCAATCCGCTGGCGCTTTTTTGCTGCAAGAGTTTGCGCAACAGAGATGGATTCAACAAACCCAATGACTGAAATCAAAACGGCTGATGTTAGAAGGCTGCTCCACAGATCAAGCGAAAATTTTGGCATTGTCAGTGGCGGCAGACCCTGCGGCACTGCGCCAACTATTTTTACGCCCAAGTTTTGCAGATCGAGCAGCCACACGAGGGCGGTGGTGGCAACAATTGCGGCAACTGGCCCCGTTTTGGCCATAATTTTTGCGACAGGTTCGGTCAGACCCAGCGTCAATAAGAGCGGCAGCAAACCTTTGCGCACCCAGAAGAGAAAGGCTGTTGTAAGGCTGCCGATGAGCGCGGTGATCCAATTGATGTCCTGCCGATGTGCCCAAAGAGACTCTGCCAATTGAACCAAATTATGGCCCTCTGCCTGAATGCCTAAAATTGCCTTCAGTTGGCTGGCAGCGATGATCAGGCCAGAGGCTGTGATAAAACCAGCAATGACGGGATGGGACAGGAAATTGGCCATGAACCCCAAACGAAACACCCCCATTGCCACCAAGAACACACCTGACAAAAAGGCCAGGGCGATGGCTGCAAAGATATAGTCTTCACTGCCGGGTGCAGCGATGCGTGAGATAGATGCTGCTGTGAGCAAGGACACGACCGCCACGGGGCCCACGGCTAAAGACCGGCTGGTGCCAAATATTGCATAAAGGGTGATCGGCAAGATGGATGCGTAGAGACCCATTTGCGGCGGTAGACCCGCGAGCATGGCATAGGCTAAGGATTGCGGAATTAACATGATGGTCACAATCACCGCAGCGGTGAGGTCATTGGTCAAAGACCCGCGATTGTAAGTTCTGCCCCATGTTAGAATGGGCAGATATGGGGCGAGCATTGATGTGAGTTTCATGTGCGTGTTCCGGTCATGCGAGACGGGTGATAGAAATCTGGGCTAAAGGGCGGCCGCAGAAAGCCTTGGGGTGAGTGCCGTCAGATCATGTCCGGCCGATTTTGCAGCCGCGAGAATCTCATCCACGGATTGCCCAGTTTGGGCTTGATGCAAGGCCCAAAGGGCGGTCGCGCGCATACCACTGCGGCAATAGGCGAAAATGGGCCCGGTGCTCTTGCTGACCATATCCGCAAATTCCGCGATTTGTTCTTCAGAGATCTGACCGGGAATGATGGGCAGGTAATGGGCTGCAAGCTCCAAAGTGGCGGCTTGAGTTTTCAGGGTGTCAAACGCGGGCTGATCGGGCCCCTCGCCATCAGGGCGCAGGCAAATAACAGATTTGATGCCAGAGATTTGAATATCTTCAATATCATCAATTTCAATCTGGGGTCCAACATAGAACTGATCTGAGAGCTTTTTCATAGACATAGCTTATCCTTTTGCCGCGCGTATCAACCGGGCAATTGTGTTTCAAAAATGGGTGGCGGCTTTACAAAGAGTTGATTGGTACTTTCAGGCTCGGGTGCCCGTCTTCATCTGTAGGAACTTCGCCTGCGCGCATGTTGACTTGCAGGGCTGGAATAATCAGCTTTGGCATCGCCAAAGTGGCGTCGCGCTCGGTACGCATTTTAACAAAGGATTCGCGGGTCGCATCTCCGCCAACATGGATGTTGAAGGCGCGTTCTTCTGCCACGGTGGTTTCCCACTGGATGTCGCGCCCATTGGGGCCGTAGTCATGGCACATAAACAAGCGCGTTTCATCCGGCAGGCTCAACACTTTTTGAATGGAATCATATAAGGTCCCTGCATCGCCACCGGGGAAATCAGCGCGCGCTGATCCACCATCGGGCATAAACAAAGTGTCGCCGACAAAAGCCGCATCGCCCATGACATGCACCATACAGGCCGGAGTATGGCCAGGTGTGGCGATGACGGTGGCTTGCATTTGCCCCACATGATAGCTGTCCCCATCTTCAAACAGCGCATCAAATTGTGATCCATCGCGTTGGAATGCGGTTCCTTCATTGAAGATCTTGCCAAAGGTGTCCTGCACCTGGATGATTTTCTCACTGATGCCGATCTTGCCGCCCAATTGCTCTTGCAAATAGGGGGCTGCGGAAAGGTGATCGGCGTGCACATGGGTTTCAATGATCCATTGTAGCTCAAGGCCCTGATCTTTGATTGTCTTGACGATCTCATCGGCGCTTTCGAAGGTAATCCGTCCGGCCGCGTAGTCCATATTCATGACGGAATCGATCACGGCGCAGGCGGTGCTGCTCGGATCCTTCACAATATAGCTGATGGTGTTGGTTTGCGCATCAAAGAAGGCCATGACTTCCGGCTGTTCTAGCGTGTTCAGTTTTGTGTCAGACATTTGATCACCTTTCTAAATTACTTATCGTCGCCGAAGTTTAAACCTGGTTGTCTCGCCGTTGGAGAACGTATTTTGAGGCTGCCATCCCTGTCAACATAGTGGCGACAAAGATCAGCGTGCCTTCCGCGGCCAGCGGCAGAGCCGTCATTGCTGGACCGGGGCAAAATCCGCCCAAACCCCAACCTACGCCAAATATTGCTGCACCTGTGATCAAACGTGCGTCGAAGTCCGTGCGGGTGGGCAGATGGAAGACGTCGTTGAAAAACGGCTTGCTGCGCCGGGTGACCAGCCAAAACCCTGGCATGGTGACAGCAATCGCGCCGCCCATAACAAAGGCAAGGCTGGGATCCCAGGTGCCGAAGAGGTCGAGAAAGTTTTGGACCTTGGCGGGATTGGCCATGCCCGACAGTAACAGGCCGAAGCCAAACATAAGACCGGACAGAAGTGTAACGAGGTTTTTCATGGCTTTAGCCTCCAAAAACGTGACGAAGCAGCAGGACGGCGATAAAACCGGTGCTCATGAAGGTTAATGTCGCAACAATCGAGCGACCGGAGAGGCGGGAAATGCCGCATACCCCGTGGCCACTCGTGCAGCCATTGCCCCAGACGGATCCAAAACCGACCAGAGCGCCGGCGAGGGCCAAAAGCGGCAGGTTGTTTGAAACGCTTTGCAGCGGAGCTTGTCCGTTGATCACGATCCAAATGGGTGCGGCGAGCAACAGACCGATCAAAAAGATCAGACCCTGTGGGAGTGACTGATCTTTGCCGGTGGGGGGGAGCATGCGTGATAGAATGCCGCTGATTCCCGCAATACGACCATGGGTCGCCATTAGTAAAACAGCCGAAGCGCCAATAAGGCCGCCTCCCAAAAGTGACAGAAGTGGTGTGAACTCGGTTTCCATAGTTGGCCCCATTGTTATGGCGTATTTGATATTCTCATTTTTATATATAAGTGATCACTAATATACAAGCACTATATTACCGAGTTTGAAAAACAGGCTCAGAATTCGCTGTGCGGAGCTTTAGGGCGCCATCCTCGGCCAATGAATTCGCTGGTCAGCTGGAAGATTGCTCCCTATGTATAATGCATGGATGTTTTCGTGTTTGTCATTTTGTTGGTCACATGTTTTGCCGCTGGTGCAACTGGGGCTTTGTTTCAACCAGGTCGCTGGTATCAGGCGCTCAACAAACCGGTCTGGACTCCGCCGAACTGGGCCTTTCCCTTGGCTTGGACAACGATCTATTTTTCAGTTTCCTTCGCCGGTGCCCGCGTGGCGGATATGGAGGGAAATGCCATTGCCCTGGCCTTTTGGGCCATGCAGGCCGGCTTCTCGACCCTATGGACGCCGGTATTTTTTGGGCTGCGGCGATTGCGTGGAGCGCTATTGGTGATGCTGCCTTTGTGGGTCTCTGTATTGGGAGCCACCTTAGCGATGTTTGAGCTGGACCGGGCCGCAGGCCTGGCTTTTCTGCCCTATATTCTCTGGGTCACCATAGCGGCTGCATTAAATTACCGGGTTGCACAGCTGAACCCTACGGTTGCGCCCCGAGACCTATCGGCAGATTAGCCTTGTGATGGATCTATGGCCATACCTTGCCATCTGCGGCGCTCCCTTCTCGGCGGGGTTGGTACATGCCGCATGAGCCTATCTCCATTTATGTTGTGGATGGCGATCCACGGGCGCTGGACGCCCAAACAGCAGTTTTAAGCGCAGAGGGCTATGCCACGATTCCCTGCGGTTCAGCTGAGCAGTTCTTGAAACTGTTTGATCCAGACCTCAAAGCCTGTGTGGTTATGGAGCTGCATTTGCCTGGAATGTCAGGAAGCGAGCTGCAAGACTATCTCGCCTCCAACGGACTGGATATTCCCATTGTAATCCTAACCGCCCATGGCGATGTGCCCAGTGCCGTACAATCGTTACAAGTGGGCGCTGTGGACTTCATCGAAAAGCCGTCGCCTCAGTCCCGATTGCTTGAGGCGATAGGCACTGCTTCAGAGCTCATATTTGATCGAGAGCCGAATCGTCTTTCGCAGAAAATTATTGCACAACGTCTGCGCTCTTTAACGGATCGAGAGCGCGAGGTCTTGGAGCATTTGCTTAAAGGCAAGCTCAACAAAGAGATTGCCGTAGATCTCAATGTGAGCCAGCGCACAATCGAAGCGCATCGCGCCCGCATACGCGAAAAAACACGGACCCGCGGGATTGTAGATTTGATCCGCATGTTTGGCCGAGCGAAGTAAGTATTACTACCTAAGTATTTTCCCTAATTATGCTGCAGTGTGTTCTGTGCTCTAAAGATTTTACCGATGACGATGGTTTTGATCGGACGTCAACAACGTAAACTAACTTCTGCTTAAGAAATGAAAGCTTTATGATCTGGCGTTCAGCCTGCGTTTTTACGATAAAGTGAATATTTTGGAGGATAAGACCGAGTTTTAACATGGAACCTGCTGTACGGGAGTAGTGCTACAAAGCTGTGTAGCCCCCTTTCGATTTGAACTGATCGGCCCTCTCGCCAAGGGCCCCGTCGCTTCGAAATTCGATGCAGTGTGAATACCGGTGTCCATGTGAGTAGCGAGTGATAGGGGACACATGAATGTCGAAACAACAAGGCTCCGCTTCAGGAGTGCAGTCGACAGATGCCTTCGAATGGGAAGTGTATCACAACAGCGAAACAAATATATTTGAACTCAGCAAAAAGCTGCCGGAAGATTTGGTCGCCAGCCTGGCACGCGAAGTGATTTTACGCGTGGCGTCGAGGACTGTGGCGGCGGCGGTGGCCCGTCCGGTGTCGCAAGAGGAGTTGCTAGCATTCAGCACGGCTCTTGCCTCCGATAGTCCCAAGAGCGCCGCACAGATCATTGCCGCGGAACGCGAGGCTGGTCGTCCGGCAGAAGATATCTACGTCAATTTATTGGCGCCTGCTGCGCGACAATTGGGTGATATGTGGAACAGCGATCATATTACATTTGCGCAGGTCACGGTCGGTTCAGGCCGCATTTTTGCGATTATGCGGTCAATGCGGCATATGTTTGAGACCTCCGCGCCCGCCGAAGAGCCGGCGGTTATTTTCGCCTCCGTGCCAGGGGAGACCCATACGCTTGGGGTTCGTATGGCCGCAGATTTTTTCCGAACTGATGGGTGGAATATTTCTCTATTGATAGGCCTGTCCCACGATGATCTGCTTGCTGAAATCGCACAGATCTCAAGCCGTACGGTGGGCCTGTCTTTCAGCGGGGAACATTCGCTCGAGGCCCTGTCACAGCTGATTGTCGCGCTGCACATTTGCGCGCCGCATCTGTCCATCGTGATTTGCGGCCAAGAGGTAGAAGAGTTTCGAGCTATTTTGGAGCTCATGGGTGTCGACGGGATTGCTGTCACCATGGAGGATGCCAGGGCGCATTTCACGCGTTTGTTACAGGATAAGACGTGAATTAATCGCTCACACGAGGTCGTATTTGCGTAACTTCACATAGAGCGATTGCCGCGACAGTCCGAGCATCTCTGCTGCGGCGACGCGGTTGTTCGAGGTCATGCCAATCGCGGTTTCGATACACATTTTTTCAACCACATCGGTGCTGCGCGCGACAATATCTTTGAGGGACTGGCTGCCAATCAGCTCAACTACAGAATTAATCTCTGCTTCCGACATTTGACTGGTGGGTGTTGAGATCGCCTCGACTCTGCGGGCGTTGCGCAGGAGCAAAACACAAATTGGCTCACGTTCTGTGCGAATTTGCGTTGTGGAAATCTCAACAGGGCGCTCGTCCCCATGCTCGTTCAAAACCTTTGTCGAATAGAGCCGCATCTTACCATTGCGGCGGGCGCTTTCCAAAATTACGTTGAGATCGACCGATCCACGGGAAAAGAACTCGGACATGCTGCGTCCACTCAGGGTTTGCGCATGGGTTACATTGGCCAAGGAGACAAAGGCCTCGTTCACACTCAAAATCTGACCGGACATATTTACGAACACAATTGGGTCGACCCCTTTGTGGAAAAAGCTGACCAAATGCGTTGCCAGTTGGTCCACAGGTTCCTGGGCGGGCTCCTCTGGCTCAATTTTACACAGCAACATTTGCGAGGTTGCGCCGCGGAACAATGTGGGGTCGATGCGGTAGGACCGGCCGCCCAGCGCCGATTTTGCCAAAATGGCCCCCATGGAGGCATCAGAAGCAGCGGTCACCATTCGGTCGATCAGGCTCGTCAGACCCTCGTCCTCAAATTCTGAGGCGAAGGAGGCGTCAATCAATTCGTTGCGCGGCCGCCCGAGTAGAATCTCAGCAGCGCTATTGCATGATACAATGGCGCCTGTTTCGAGTGTGATGAACACCGTTGCAACGTCGGATGAGTCCATCAAGACTCTGAGCCGGATTTCATGCTCACGGCGCGCGTCATAGTCGTTTTCAAGAGCGATCTGTGCTTCCACCAGCTGTTGCTGCATTTCTGCGACGGGCCGCAAATCCGAACCCAAAAGCAATGTAGATCCGTCCGCTGCGCCGGAATGATAGGTATAGCGAACGGGCAATTCGGCTTGTTGGTCGGTGGCGCGATGGTTCAACTCAACGGGCCGCACCTCTTTTTGGCCCCTTTGAAACTCGGCAAGCCGGGCCTCAAACTTTGGCACAGATTCCTTGGTGAGCGTGTCTTTAAACTGCAAACCAGTCCATGGGGTCAAATCCAATTTTGGCGCCAAAAAAGGGCTGGTCACGGTTTGCGTGATCTCGCCATCGCTCGAGATGATAAAAGCAAAATCACACAGGCGCGAAATTAAGTCCGCTGTGGCAGATTGATCCAAATTGGGAATAAGGCGATCGGCCCATTCTGTTTTACCATGCGACGTCATTTGCAAAAGTCCTTCGTTCAATTTGCATTTCTAGATGCACCCACGTGGCAATCGTACTGTCAAATATCTGGACTTTAACTTTCAAAAGCATTGAGCAACCGCGGCTTTCCAGTCGTTGGTTTTGTAATCTGTTCCCGTAACCGCATCAAGGTTAATTTGAGCGCTCAGAATGCCGCCTCCAAGAATAACCTTTGCTGTGCTCCAATTACATCTAACATTTGAAATTATTTCAGATAATTTTTCGGCACTGTCGCGTGCTGACGCAGAAATAAACACGCCGTCGAATTGCTCACCTGCGCCAATCTGATGAACTCGATTGGCGGTGACATCCATCTCCAACTTAACGCGCGCGCCAACACATCTTAGTGTCTTGCCTAGGATAATCGCACCTAATGTATGTTGTGTTCCTTCCGGAACGATAATTAACAAACTCAAATTTTTACTCAGGTAATTCACGCCTTCCGGAACCTCTCGTTCTGAAAGACCGTGCACAGCAATCTGCAGACGACTCGCGCCGAGCGTCATGGCGAAGAAGGAAAGCGCGTCCTCCTCCCAGGCCCGGCCCAATTGGCAGACGGCTGCGGGTATAATCTCTGAAAATAGGGTAAAGTCCGAAAATCTTGCGGCTTGTAGCTCTTGAATAGCTGTCGAAACGGCTGCGTTTTTCGGATTGAGAGAGGCATCGAACAAGCGTTGGGCGGCTTGGCTTGTACTGATTGCAGGGGCCATTGGCGCGCGCGCTTCCAGGCCGCTGGCATGACTTAAACTGCTCGCCAAAACCTTAATAGCCACCTGAGCCACCCGGGCGGCTTCATCCCCTATACTCACTAAATTTGTGTGTTGGTGATGAGTCACGATGACCTTCCGAATACTGGCAGTAGGTCACCATGACCTCAGTCCCTATCAAAGATGACAGAGATGCTCGGGCATTGGGGCGCAATTGTCAATAATTTGTTACATAATTCGGGAAACCGTCAGTGAAACGCCGTATTTTTCGGGAAAGTAAAAATATTTAGACAAGAATTCTGCCAATAAGTGTAAATCAAAGTTGACAGACTGCGCCGCGCCTGCCAAATTTTGACCAGCCTATTGGCGAATTGGAAACCCGAATGACAATGACCGCGTCACAAAATTTGCAACCCTCTGGCCTCTATACTCAGGACCAGCGCAGTCGGCGTGACAGAACGGTTTGGACGACGGTTCAGGGCATTCTCGCGCCTTTGCAATTCTTGGTCTTTTTGGTCTCCCTCGTTTTGGTCATCCGTTACATGGTAACCGGTCTGGGCTATGAGATTATGACCCTCTCAATCATTGCAAAAACCTTGCTGCTTTATCTCATCATGATCACGGGCGCGATTTGGGAGAAAGTGGTTTTCGGGCAATGGCTTTTTGCACCAGCATTCTTTTGGGAGGATGTGGTCAGTTTTGGTGTCATCGCCCTGCATAGCCTTTATCTTTATGGATTAATTCAAGGGACCATCCCTGCCGATACTTTGGTTCTGATCATCCTGGCGGCCTATGCCACCTATGTGGTGAATGCCGGGCAGTTTTTATGGAAATTACGCGCCGCGCGCCTTCAGATGGAGGCCGCCTCGTGACTGAGCATATGCCCCCGCCGCCCGCCACGGGATGTCGAACCGCACCGGTGTTGAAGCAGCGCGGACAGCGTGAGGTATTTTGCGGCTTGACCGGCATCATTTGGCTGCATCGAAAGATCCAAGACGCGTTCTTTCTCGTTGTTGGATCGCGCACATGTGCGCACCTGCTGCAGTCTGCGGCAGGGGTCATGATCTTTGCTGAGCCACGATTCGGCACCGCGATTCTGGAAGAGGCAGATTTGGCCGGGCTGAAAGACGCGCAAGCAGAGCTGGATCGCACCGTCGAAGAGCTTTTGGCGCGGCGCCCGGACATTCGGCAGCTGTTTCTTGTTGGGTCATGCCCTTCCGAGGTGATCAAGCTTGATCTGAACCGCGCCGCCGAGCGGTTGACCCAGACCTATGCCCCCAGAGTCCGCGTTTTGGAATATTCTGGCTCTGGCATCGAAACCACCTTTACCCAGGGGGAGGATGCGTGTTTGGCGGCTATGGTCCCCGTTTTGCCGTCAACCGACGCACGGGAATTGATCGTCGTTGGCGCCTTGCCCGATGTGGTGGAAGATCAAATGGTGGCGCTTCTGACCGATCTTGGCATTGGCCCGTTGCGTATTTTGCCGGCTCGCACGATCGAAGATGAAATTGCCGTTGGTCCCAATACGGTTTTTGCCCTGACCCAACCATTCTTGGGTGACACCCATGCGGCCTTAATCCGCCGCGGCGCCCGCCATATTGCGGCTCCGTTCCCCTTTGGTGAAGAGGGCACCACCGCCTGGTTGTCGGCTATTGCTGAGGAATTCAACATTCCGCGCGCGCTGTTTGATCGTGTGACTGAGGCACCCCGACGCCGGGCCCGTCAAGCAATCAGCCAGGCCGCCGTGCCGCTCAATGATAAATCCGTGTTTTTCTTTCCCGACAGTCAATTGGAAATCCCATTGGCGCGCTTCTTGACCCGGGAATGTGGGATGACCGCGCTGGAAGTTGGCTCGCCCTATATCCACGACGCTTTGCATGGACCGGATTTGGATCTTTTGCCCACGGGTCCGCAAATTTCCGAAGGTCAAGATGTTGACCTCCAGCTGGATCGCTGCCGCGCGGCGCATCCGGATTTGACTGTTTGTGGCTTGGGTTTGGCCAATCCGCTTGAAGCGGACGGGTTCGCCACCAAATGGGCCATTGAGTTGGTTTTCACGCCCGTACATTTCTATGAACAAGCCGGTGATCTTGCCGCTCTTTTCGCCCGACCCCTGCGGCGTAAATCTATTTTGAAGGTGGCTGCGGAATGAAGCTCACCGTTTGGACATATGAAGGCCCGCCCCATGTTGGCGCGATGCGCGTCGCCACGGGTATGAAAAAGCTTCATTATGTTCTGCATGCGCCCCAGGGCGATACCTATGCCGATTTGTTGTTCACGATGATTGAGCGCCGCGACCACCGCCCGCCGGTGACTTACACCACATTTCAGGCGCGGGATCTGGGCGCGGATACGGCGGGTTTGTTCAAAAAAGCCTGCCAGGATGCATATGACCGGTTCCAACCGGAGGCGATTATCGTGGGCGCTTCTTGCACGGCTGAACTCATTCAAGATGATCCCGGCGGTCTCGCAGAAACCATGGGGCTTCCCATTCCCGTCATCCCGCTTGAGTTGCCCAGCTATCAGCGCAAAGAGAATTTTGGGGCGGATGAGACGTTCTTCCAATTGGTCAAACATTTGGCCAAGCCACAAGCTAAAACAGAGCGTGTCAGCTGCAACATCATTGGGCCCACCGCCTTGGGGTTTCGGCATCGCGACGATGTGGCTGAGATTACAAATCTCTTGTTTGAGCTTGGTATTGAGGTGAATGTCACCGCGCCCATGGGTGCCACACCCAGCGATATTGCGCAGATGGGAAAGGCGCATTTCAATGTGCTGTTATATCCTGAAACCGGTGAAACGGCTGCGCGGTATTGTGAAAAAGAATTCGATCAACCCTACACGAAAATCGTTCCCATTGGGGCCGGCGCGACGCATGATTTTATCACGGAAGTCCGTGCGCTGAGCGGCAGTACCGCCCCGCTAGACAGTCAAGCCTTGCGGCAAACCTGGTGGTCACGCTCGGTGGACAGCACCTATTTGACCGGCAAGCGGGTGTTTATTTTTGGCGATGGCACCCATGTCAAAGCCGCCGCGCGGATCGCGCGGGATGAGATGGGCTTCGAGGTTGCGGGGCTCGGATGCTATAATCGTGAATACGCACGCGATATTCGGACAATTGCAAAAGAGTTTGGCGTCGAAGCGCTGATCACGGATGATTATTTGTTGGTCGAAAAAACCATCGAAGCGCTACAGCCCGAAATGATTTTAGGCACGCAAATGGAGCGCCATATTGGAAAGCGGCTGGGTATCCCTTGCGCAGTTATTTCGGCCCCGGTTCATGTGCAAGACTTCCCTGCGCGCTATTCGCCGCAAATGGGGTTTGAGGGTGCAAATGTAATCTTTGACACCTGGATCCATCCGCTGGTCATGGGTCTGGAAGAACATTTGCTGCATATGTTCCGAGAAGATTTTGAATTCAATGATGCCGCAGGTCCCAGTCATCATGGTGGACACCAACCCTCGGGCACAGCATCGGTGCAGGTGCCAGCAGCGCAAGAGCAATCCTTGGCTTTAAGCACTGGCGGCGACGTGGCGATCTGGTTGGCGGAAGCTGAAAAAGAGTTGAAGAAGATCCCATTTTTCGTGCGCGGCAAGGCCCGCCGCAACACCGAGACCTACGCAACCTCGCAAGGGCTGTCGGAAATCTCTGTTGATACCCTGTATGAAGCGAAGGCCTTTTATGCGCGATGAGCTGACATATCCTTCGTATAATGTCGTGTTGCTGACATTGGACCGCCACGCGGCCGGTCCTGCAGCGCGGGCTTTGCCCAAGCTGGCAACCGATTTTCCAGGCTTGCAACTCAAAATACATGCCGCCGCCGAATGGGCCAAAGATCCAGAGGCCTTGGCCTTGGCCAAAGCAGATATTGAGACGGCGCATTTGATTGTGTCCTCCGTGCTGTTTCTCGAAGATCACGTGCAGGCCATTTTGCCAGATCTAAAAGCGCGGCGTGCGGCCTGTGATGCTTTGGTGGGTATAATCGCCGATCAGGAAATTGTGCAGCTGACCAAAATGGGTGAGCTGGACATGATGCGGCCCGCCTCTGGCGTGATGGGGTTCTTGAAGAAGCTGAAGCCTGCGAAGAAATCTGGCAGCACCGGCGAAGGCCAGGCAAAGATGCTGCGCCGGATTCCCAAAATTCTGAACCTTATTCCTGGTAAGAGTCAGGATCTGCGGGCGTGGTTCTTGACCATGCAATATTGGCTCGGTGGATCTGACGATAATATTGAAAGCCTCGTGCGCTTTTTGATTTCGCGCTACGCATCCCGGCCGGAATGGCGCGGTGTTGCGGCCCCGGCGCCTGTCGAATACCCCGAAGTGGGCCTTTATCATCCAGACCTGCCCGGCCACCATATCACCACAGATATTGCGGATCTGCCGCAAGAGGGTACAGGCCCAACAATTGGGTTGGCCATGTTGCGCAGTTACATTTTGGCCGGTGATACGGCGCATTTTGACCATGTCATTCGGCGTTTTGAAGCGGCGGGGATGCGGGTCATACCGGCCTTTGCTGGAGGGCTCGACAGCCGGCCAGCAATCCAAGCCTATCACATGGGGAAGATCGATGCCTTGGTCTCATTGACGGGCTTTTCTTTGGTAGGTGGGCCCGCCTATAATGACAGCGAGGCGGCTGTAGAACTCCTGAGCGCGCTCGATGTGCCCTATATCGCCGCGCAGCCCTTGGAATTTCAGACCCTGTCCCAATGGGCCAATGGCGGCCAAGGCTTGAGCCCGATTGAGGCGACAATCCTTGTGGCTTTGCCCGAAATTGATGGGGCCACAAATCCGACCGTGTTTGCAGGTCGGCACGGGCAGGATGGCTGTGATGGCTGCGCTTACGCCTGCAAAGCGGCGGGCACGGTAAAAGCCATGGCGCCCTGCCCAGAGCGTATTGATGCGCTGGTCGAAAAAACTCGAAACCTTGCGGTTTTGCGGCGCAAAGAAAACTCTGACAAAAATGTTGGGATCGTGCTTTTTGGTTTTCCGCCAAATGCCGGCGCGATTGGCACGGCGGCCTATCTGTCGGTCTTTGAAAGTCTGCATAATACTTTGCAGACAATGGCTGAAAATGGCTATGATGTGACGCCACCCGAAACGGTTGACGATCTGCGCGAGGTCATCTTGAAGGGCAATGCGTCGATCTATGGGCAGGAGGCCAATGTCGCGGCCAAAGTCTCAGCCGATTACATCGTGACCCATACGCCCTGGCTACAAGAGATCGAAGAGACCTGGGGCCCTGCGCCAGGGCGCATTCAGTCCAATGGCAGCGATCTTTACATTCTCGGTGCGCAGTTTGGAAAAGTTTTTGTTGGGGTGCAGCCAACCTTTGGCTATGAGGGCGATCCGATGCGCCTCCTCTTTGAACGCGGGTTTGCACCCACCCATGCGTTCAGCGCGTTCTATCAATTTATGAAGCATCAGCATAAGGCCGATGTGCTTTTGCATTTTGGCATGCATGGGGCATTGGAATTTATGCCGGGCAAGCAAAACGGCTGTGGTGGCAAGGATTGGCCAGATCGGCTGATTGGCAATATGCCCAATATCTATCTTTACGCAGCCAATAATCCCTCAGAGGCAACTTTGGCGAAGCGTCGCAGCAATGCCATTACAATCACCCATCTCACGCCGCCGTTACAGGCCTCTGGTCTTTATCGCGGTCTGGCTGATTTAAAAGACAGCCTGAGCAAGTGGCGGGCCCTGCCACCGGGCGATGCGGCCTGCGAGCCTTTGGAGGCGTTGATTGCGGCGCAGGCCGAGATTGTGCATCTGGACGGGACAGATTTGAACCGGCTTTGGATTACCCTTTTGGAAACTGAAGACGCTTTGATTCCCGATGGGTTGCATATCATCGGTCAAAAACTGCCCGCGCATAAAATCGAAACTTTGCTGGATCTGATGAGTTTTGACACGCCACAAGCGCGCCAGGTGGCCAGAGCCCATTTGCAGTCCAGCCAAGAGCTGGATGGAATGATGCGCGGATTAAATGGCCAATTTATCAAGCCGGTTCCTGGCGGCGATGTCATCCGCGCGCCAGATATTCTGCCGACAGGTCGGAATATTCACGCCTTTGATCCCTTCCGGATGCCGACGGCTTTTGCCATGCAGGATGGCGCGCAGCAGGCGGAAGAGTTGTTGCGCACGCATGAGGGGTTGCCCAAGACCGTTGCATTGGTGCTCTGGGGGTCTGACAATATTAAATCCAACGGTGGGCCGATCGCGCAGGCGCTTTCGCTGATGGGCGCAAAGCCGCGGTTTGACGCCAATGGCCGTTTGTGTGGTGCGGATCTGATCTCGCTTGAACAGCTGGGGCGGGCACGGATTGATGTGGTGATCACCCTCTCGGGTATCTTCCGCGATTTGTTGCCCCTGCAAACCAAAATGCTGGCCGATGCCGCCTTGCAATGCGCGATGGCCGATGAGCCCTTAGAGATGAATCCCATTCGCGCCCATGCTCTCGAGTTTTCTCAGGCTCAAAACTGCAGCCTAGAAACAGCCGCGCTGCGGGTCTTTTCTAACGCCGAAGGGGCCTATGGTTCAAATGTGAACCAATTGGTCGACAGCTCCGCTTTCAAAGACGACAGCGATTTTGCCGATGCCTATCAAGCGCGTAAAAGTTTTGCCTATGGCAAGGATGGCGAAGCCAGTCAGCAATCGCAATTGCTGCAAGACACATTGAAGAATGTGGAGCTGGCCTATCAGAACCTTGAATCGGTTGAGCTTGGTGTCACCACAGTGGATCATTATTTTGACACGCTCGGCGGTATTGCGGCGGCTGTGAAGCGGGCCAAGGGCGGGGTGGAAACGCCTGTTTATATCGGGGATCAAACCCGGGGTGGCGCGCAGGTGCGGACGCTGCGCGAACAGGTTGCGTTGGAGACCCGCGCGCGCAGTTTAAATCCGAAGTTTTATGAACCGCTCCTGCAGCATGGTCATGAAGGCGTGCGCGCGATTGAGGCGCATATCACCAATACCGTTGGCTGGTCGGCCACGACAGGGAAGGTTGATGAATGGGTGTATCAAGAGCTGTCTGAAACATTTGTTTTGGATGAAGACATGCGCAAACGCCTGTCTGCTTTGAACCCGCAAGCCTCCATGCGCATGGCAAATCGCCTGCTGGAAGCGTCAGATCGTGCCTATTGGAAACCAGACGAAACCACTTTGGCCGCGCTGCAAAGTGCCGCGGATGCCATTGAAGATCAACTTGAGGGCATTGCAGCCGAATGACCCAAAACGCAGTTATAGGAAGGGACTACAGACATGAGCCCACTTGATAGAAATATTCCCAATTTGACCGGTGACGGCGAAGGGTCGGTGCAGGTGCACCAGGACGAAACCGCGAAAATTGAGGGTGCAAAAGTATTCAGCGTTTACGGCAAGGGTGGCATTGGCAAGTCAACCACCTCGTCAAACCTCTCGGCGGCCTTTTCCAAAATGGGAAAGCGCGTGCTGCAAATTGGCTGTGATCCCAAGCATGACAGCACATTCACATTGACGGGCACCTTGCAACCTACCGTGATTGATATTCTCAAAAGCGTGGATTTTCACTCCGAAGAGCTTCGCCCCGAAGATTACGTTGCGACGGGATATAATGGTGTGAAATGCGTCGAAGCCGGCGGGCCACCTGCGGGGACGGGTTGTGGTGGCTATGTTGTTGGGCAAACGGTGAAACTGCTCAAGCAACATCACATGCTTGAAGACACGGATGTCGTGATTTTCGATGTGCTCGGGGATGTGGTTTGCGGCGGGTTTGCGGCGCCATTGCAGCATGCGGATCGGGCTTTGATTGTCACCGCCAATGATTTTGACAGCATCTATGCGATGAACCGGATCATTGCCGCGGTTCAGGCGAAATCTGCCAACTATAAAGTACGGCTTGCAGGCTGTGTCGCCAATCGGTCGAAAGACACTGACGAAGTGGACCGCTATTGCAAGACTGTGGGCTTCAACCGAATTGCCCATATGCCGGATCTCGACGCGATCCGCCGGTCTCGCCTGAAAAAGAAGACTCTGTTTGAAATGCCCGATGACGAAGAAATCGTTCAGGTGCGCAAAGAATATATGCGTCTGGCCGAAACGCTTTGGAACGGCACGCTACCACTTGCGCCGGCACCTTTGCCGGATCGCGAAATCTTTGAGCTGCTTGGATTTGACTGATGACCTATGAATCGACCCGCAACACTGTTGAAACCTACTTTGATCGCACCGCGACAAAGACCTGGGAGAGGTTGACCTCAGACGCGCCTGTGTCGGGCATTCGTGCCACTGTGCGCGCCGGTCGCGACCGGATGAGACAGCTCTTGCGGTCGCAATTGCCTGCGGATTTGCGCGGGGCGCGTGTGTTAGATGCGGGCTGCGGCACAGGGGCTTTGGCCTTTCAATTGGCCCAGGCTGGCGCCGATGTTGTGGCGGTGGATATCTCGCCGAAGCTCATCACAATCGCCAAGCAGCGCCAACCTGCTCATGTGAGCGGCACCCTCAAGCTGATGGCCGGAGATATGTTTGACCCTGGCCTGGGGCATTTCGATCATATCGTGGCAATGGACAGTTTGATTTATTACTCGGCTGAAGACATTGGCGCGACCCTCGACCGGGTGAGTAGCCGGATATTGACAAATATGGTCTTTACGGTTGCGCCGCGCACGCCGCTTTTGATGGCCATGTGGCGGATTGGCAAATTGTTTCCACGCAACGATCGCTCGCCGATGATGGTGCCGCATCAAATGGCACAGATCGCCAAATCTACCTCGGGTCAGATCAGGGACATCGATCGGGTGGCCTCTGGGTTTTACATCAGCCAAGCGTTGGAATTCCGCCCATGATCCCAAAGAGCGCTGTCAAAACCATGACCCTAAGGATGTTGCCTTTCGCCGATGCGGCCAGCGATGAGCTGCCGCTCGGGCAATTGTTGCGTCTATCCTTGTTTCAAATTTCCGTGGGCATGGCAGCGGTGATGTTGCTGGGCACTTTAAATCGGGTGATGATCGTTGAGCTGTCAGTGCCGGCCTTTATCGTGGCGACCATGATTGCCATTCCCGTGCTGATTGCCCCTTTCCGTGCGCTTCTTGGGTTTAAGTCTGACAATTACCGCTCCGCCATTGGTTGGAAACGCGTGCCCTATTTGTGGTTTGGCAGCCTCTGGCAGTTTGGTGGCCTGGCAATTATGCCGATGGCCCTTTTGGTCTTGGCCGGAGATTCTGCGATTGATGCGGGTATTTTCGGCGAGATTGCCGCTGCGCTGGCCTTTTTGTTGACCGGGCTTGGGATGCATATGACGCAAACAGCAGGTCTGGCTTTGGCCGCTGATCGGGCAACGGAACAGACCCGCGCAAAAGTCGTCTCAATGCTCTACGTCATGTATCTTGTGGGCATGGGGATTTCAGCGGTCATCATTGGCACATTGTTGCGTGATTATTCCTCGCTTTTGTTGGTTCAAGTGGTGCAAGGCGCGGCGGTGTTCACCATGGTTTTAAATGTTATTGCTCTTTGGAAGCAGGAAAAAATGGCGCCGATGAGCCAGGCGGCGCGCCAAGCGCCAAAGGCGAGTTTTCATGCCGCCTGGGCGGATTTCACCGGTCAAGCGACGGTGCGCCGGTTAATTTTCACGATTTTCGCCGGCACGGTTGCCTTTAACATGCAAGATGTGCTGCTCGAACCCTACGGGGGCGAAATTCTTGGCCTTTCAGTTTCCGCGACAACGCAGCTAACGGCCATGTGGTCTTTGGGCGCGTTGATCGGTTTGGGCCTATCGGCGCGCTGGCTGTCGCGATCAATTGATCCCATTCGCCTTGCGGGACGCGGGGTTGTTGTTGGCATCTTTGCTTTTGCGGCGGTTCTTTTGTCCTCCGTTTTTGGCTCGCCAATATTATTTTTCTCAGGCGCCTTTTTGATTGGGCTGGGTGGCGGCACCTTTGCTGTGGCGACCTTGACCGCAGCTATGACCATAAATGTGCCTGGAGCCGCTGGGCGTGGATTGGCGCTGGGCGTTTGGGGCGCGGCCCAGGCCACAGGCGCAGGCCTGTCCATTTTCTTAGGCGGCGCAATTCGTGATATGATCACACAAGCCGCGCATAGCGGCATTTTAGGCGATGTCCTCAACACCCCGGTTGTAGGGTATTCGGTCGTCTATCAAATTGAGATCGCTCTACTTTTCATCACCCTCATCGCCCTTGGCCCCATCCTACGGACCAAAGGCATCAGTGCAAACACACCGCAGCGCTTAGAGCTGACGGATTTTCCGACTTGATAGTCAAAGGAGACGACCATGGTAGGCAATGAATTTTTCGGTAATTTTGATCTCGCAAGCGCTGCGATCTGGATGTTCTGGATCTTTTTTGCTTTGCTTGTTTATTATCTTCAAACGGAGAACATGCGCGAAGGATATCCGCTGGAGGCCGATGATCCCTCTGGATCTGCCCATCGCGGCCTCTTCCCGCTGCCCGGTGACAAGACGTTTCATCTGCCCCATGGGCGTGGTGATGTGACGGTTCCCTCCGGTCAGCGCGGTGATCGCGCAAAATTGGCGCTTGAGGCTACGTCTGATGCGACCGGCTCGCCTTTTGTGCCGACGGGCGATCCGATGCTTGCGGGTGTTGGGCCAGGTGCATGGGCCCCGCGGCAGGATCATGCAGAGCTGGATGCCCATGGGCATGCCAAGATCAAGCCTATGTCACAGCTCGATGATTTCCACGTGTCGGCGGGCCGCGATCCACGGGGCAAACCTGTGGTGGCCGGCGACGGTGAGGTGATCGGCCGTATCAATGATATGTGGATTGATGTGCCAGAACAGATGGTGCGCTACTTGACTGTGGATCTCAATCCAGAGGGCACGGGCCAGACCCGTCTGATCCCAATCAATTTTTGCAAAATTAACGATGACCGGGTGACGGTTCGTTCGATCTATGGCGCAAATTTTGCAGCTGTGCCGCAGCATAAGGCGGCTTCAGAAATCACCTTGCTCGAGGAAGAGAAAATTATGGCCTATTACGGCGGCGGCACACTTTATGCCGATCCCGCACGTTCCGAGCCAAAACTGTAAAGGACCAACGCTGGGCCGCAGCCACGGCCCAGCGTTCAGACGATAGGGGACTTAAGATATGAGCCACGACGATTTTAATTTCGAACCGATCCGCGGATTGCCGGAAGCATTGCCCGCAGATGAATATATCCTCTGGCAAGGCCGGCCTAATAGCTTGCGGCTGGCCAAGGATGCTTGGAGCCTCAACTGGGTGATTGGGTATTTTATCGCCCTGGCGGTAATCCGCGTTATCTCCGTATCCGATATGATGAGCCTGACATCGGCCATGGCACAGGGCATTCCATTTCTCGTGGCCGGCGCGTTGACGGCCTTAATCTTATTTGGGGTGGCAACAGTGCAAGCTCGAAGCACCGTTTATACGCTCACCAATAAACGCGCCTGTCTGCGCATCGGTGCGGCGCTGACCATGACATTGAACCTGCCCTATGTGTGTATTGGAAATGCACAAGTGGCTCTGCGCAAGTCGGGTTTGGGCACTATCACCTTTGAGCTCATCGGTGAGACTCGCCTGTCATATCTGATGACCTGGCCGCATGTGCGCCCATGGTACATGAGCCGCACCCAACCGGCCTTTCGCTCCATACCAGATGCTGAGCGCGTCGCGGCCCTCTTTGCCGAGGCCGCAGAGACGCGGGTGTCGATGCCCAAGGTCACTCAGCGCGACTATTCCAAAACTGACAGCATTGCTGCGGAGTAAAGCTCATGCCCACCACCAACTCACTTGCCGCTCAAATGAAACACCGAGACCGGGACATGGTGCCCAAGGTCTTGGTTCAAGCGATGTTCACCTTGATGATCGCCGCGGTCCTTCTGGTCGCCTACGCCCGCCTTACGGATCGGCCGGTCATTGGTGTGGCACCGCACAGCGATATCGTGGCGGAGCTTGAGATCACTTTGGTGGGCAACCGGAGCGATGGGATCGCGGTTTTGGATGCAGATGGCAGACAAATTGCCCATTCCAACGATCATAAAGCCGGCTTCATCGACGTGATTTGGGTCACCACCACGCGCGAACGCATTGTGCATGATACAGATACGCAAGCGCCGTTGCGCTTGGTTCGGCGGGAAAATGGGCATGTGGCCATTCTCGACGACACAACCGGCTGGTCGATCGAGTTGATCGGATATGGCCAAGACAATGTCGCAGCTTTCGCCAAGCTGATCGACTGAACCAAGGGGACAGCAGATGGGATTATTTAGAAGATCAAAAGAGACCGCACCCTGTACGGTGACGATTTCACATCGGTTTGAGGAACTTTCCGCTCATGTGAAATTCAACAATGGTGCCGTGGTGCATCCAGGAGACAGCGTTCAAGTGGAGGGGCCGGAAATCATGGCGCCCTATGGCGTCTGTGTTGAAGAGCAACGCATGGCCACGATCACCCGCGCCTCAAAAATTGAACGGCTTTGGACGCGCTCGACGGGCGATTTCGAATTCATGGAGCTGTGCGAATTTTCCTTTTCGGAGGGAGTTTTGTCATGAATGCGCCAACACATTCCGCTTTTGCCAATACTGCCGAAGAGGCGATTGCCGCCCAAGATGCGCTTGATGATCCAATGACATCTGAAAAAGCGACAGAGGTGGCGATGCAAAACACGTTGCTCACCCCGCGCTTTTACACCACTGATTTTGCCGAAATGGACGCGATTGATGTCACCCCGGTGCGTGAAGATTGGGACCGCTTAATTGCGCAAATGAAATCTGATCCGAATAAGGGGCATTTCAAAAAGAATGAAGATTGGGACAATGTTGATTGGGAGGGGATGGAGCCTGCGCTGAAAGCAGAGTTCATCGATTTTCTGATTTCATCCTGCACCGCAGAATTTTCTGGCTGTGTTTTGTACAAAGAGATGAAGCGTCGCGGGTCGAATGAAGACATCACAACCCTGTTTCAATTGATGGCACGGGATGAGGCGCGCCATGCTGGATTTATCAATGATGCGCTGCGCGAAGCGGGTGTTCGGGTGAATTTGGGCTTTTTGACTCAGCAAAAGAAATACACCTATTTCCGCCCGAAATTTATCTACTACGCCACCTATCTGTCAGAGAAGATTGGCTATGCCCGCTATATCACCATATACCGGCACCTCGAAGAGAACCCGGAACTGCGGTTTCATCCCATTTTCAAATGGTTCCGCGAGTGGTGCAATGATGAGTTTAGCCATGGGGAAGCCTTTGCGCTTTTGATGAAATCTGATCCGAAACTGACCGAAAGTTTTGGCAATAAACTGTGGATTAAGTTTTTCCTCACAGCGGTTTATTCCACCATGTGGGTGCGTGACCACCAGCGGCCTCTGTTTCATGAGGCTCTTGGCGTCGATGTTACCTGGTACGGCCAAGAGGTGTTTCGGAAAACCTCTGAGATATCAAAACAAATTTTTCCAATGACATTGGATATTGATCACCCTCGGTGGCGCAAAAACCTCGATCGGATGGAAGCGGCATCTCGGCAAATTGCCGCCGCAAAAGCCCGCGGGGGCTTGGGGGGCATGATGAGCCGGTTGGGCGGCATGGCGAAGGCGGCGACAGCTTTTGTCTTGGTGTTCACCATCCCGGCCAAGACCCATAGCGTTCCAACCAGCACGCGTATGGAGCCGACCTACTGATGCTCGGCTCGCCCTGGATAGCAGCGCTCATCGCAATTTTTTCCTGGTGGTTTTTCACTGGGATTATTTTGCTGATTGTGCGGCGCAAAGACGTGGCTGGGGCAACGGCTCATGGGGCCTCTGTCGTTTTGGGCGTGCCGCTGTTGGCTCTGGGGATCTTTGGCGCGGTGATCTCGTCAGCTTCGTTGAGCGTGGCAAATATCTATCTGGCATTTTTCTCAGTCTTGCTCATATGGGGCTGGATTGAGCTGGCCTTTCTGTCCGGGGTCATCACCGGACCGTTGCGGGACTCTTGCCCCAAGTCGCTTCGGGGCTGGGCCAGATTTCGCAGAGCCTGGCAGACCGTCAGTCACCACGAAGCCCTATTACTCTGCGGCCTAATTCTCATGGCCGTCATCGCGCTTGATGCTGCAAACCCGCTCGGCTTTTGGGCCTATTTCATCCTTTTTGCAGCGCGCATCTCGGCCAAACTCAATTTGTTTTTTGGCGTGCCGCGTATCAATCTTGAATTCATTCCCCAACCGCTGCTGCACCTCTCTTCTTACTTCAAGCAAGGCCCGGTGACCGTGGTTTTTGGCCTTGGAGTAACTGGGCTTAGTCTGGTCACTGCGGCCCTGGGTTTAGCGCTTTTTTCAGCGAGTACTGTGGAGGCACAAATTGGACATGCGCTGCTCTTCGCACTTTGTGCATTGGCCACGCTGGAACATTGGTTGATGGTCATTCCATTGCCTGATGCAAAGCTTTGGCGCTGGATGCTTCCCACACTTTCTACGAACACTAAGACAGGACAATCCCATGAACTTTAATGCGCTCTTTCAAGCTCAAATCGACACGTTGAAATCCGAAGGCAACTATCGCTATTTTGCTGAATTAGAGCGTAAATGTGGTAAATTTCCCCATGCGGCGAGTCACCATGATGGCAAGGTGCAAGACGTAACGGTTTGGTGCTCCAATGATTACCTAGGCATGGGGCAAAATCCGGTGGTGATTGAGGCTATGTGTGAGGCAGTCACCCGCAGCGGCACCGGGGCCGGCGGCACGCGCAATATTTCAGGGACAAATCATGATCACCTCTTGCTTGAGCGGGAATTGGCAGATTTGCACAATAAAGAAGCTGCCTTACTGTTCACCTCTGGCTATGTCTCCAATTGGGCCGCTTTGAGCACGCTGGGCAGCCGGCTGGAAGGCTGTATCATTCTCAGCGATTCTGGCAATCACGCCTCCATGATTGAAGGCATTCGTCATTCGCGCGCTCAAAAGGTGATTTGGACTCATAATGATGTGCAAGATCTGGAGGCCAAATTAGCCGCGCTACCGGCGGATGCGCCAAAAATTGTGGCCTTTGAGTCGGTCTATTCGATGGATGGGGACATTGCCCCGATACGCCAGATTGTTGAAGTGGCCGAGAAATACGGCGCAATGACCTATCTCGATGAGGTTCATGCGGTTGGGCTTTACGGACCACGGGGCGGCGGTATTGCTGAGCAAGAAGGGCTGATGGATCGGATTACATTGATCGAGGGCACCTTGGGCAAAGCCTATGGCGTTGTTGGGGGATATATCACCGGATCCTCTGTTCTGTGCGATTTCATTCGCAGCTTCGCTTCTGGTTTTATCTTTACGACAGCCTTGCCACCGGCCGTCGCGGCAGCGGCGCGGGTGTCCATCATGCATTTGAAAACATCCGACAGTGAGCGCCAACGTCAACGGCAACAGGTCGCGAAACTGCGCGCGGGATTGAATCGCGCGGGCATTCCGCATTTGGAAAACCAAAGTCACATCGTACCGGTGATGATCAAAGACCCGGTAAAGACCAAAATGCTTGCAGATTATTTGATGGATGAATGGGGCATCTACGTGCAGCCGATTAACTATCCAACGGTTCCAAAAGGCACGGAACGTTTACGCTTCACCCCATCACCACTGCATTCGGACGCTGATATTGCCTATTTGGTTGAGGCGCTTGAATCTTTATGGAAGCAATGTGCCATTGCCCATGCGGTCGCCTAAAAGACCGAGTGGTCTCCTCGGGGGATGGCGGTGCCGGAGCGCATGATCTCTGCGTAGTGATCAAACAGATGTTCCGTTCCGGTTGAACTCGTGAGCTCCGCCGAATAGCCCCTCTGTGCACCTTGCCAGATCAGCATTGATTCTGTTGCGTAATACAGCCCTATTTCGGCGAGATCCGCCTTGCGTCGCGCGGCCGGGATCAAGACACCGACCAGGCGCAATCCACCGCAGATGATGCGCAATAGGGCAACTGGCACCCGGCGCAGTTTCACAGGTCGCCCGAGCAAACCAAACAGGGCTTGGGCCTGATCGCGCGGTGTGATGGCAGGGCCGGGGCCGCCGATGGGCAAAATCTTATTGTGCTTGGCCGGGTTGGCTATGCAATCGACCATGAAATTGCCCAGATCATCATCGCTGATTGGTTTGCAGGCGGTGAGTTCACCGTTCCCAAAGACCAAAAATGCCTTGCCAGCGCGCAGACGCGGAATCTGACCGGAAAGAGATTTGAAAAAAGCTGTGGGCCGCACGATGGAATAGGTGAGCCCCGAGGCGATCAATGCTTTTTCGAAGGCCAGTTTGGCGAATTGAAATGGCAACTTTGGTTTTTGGACGCATATTGCGGAGAGCAAAATAAATTGCGGTACAGCCAATCTTTGCGCCACGTCTAGAATGTTCATCTGCGCCGCGTGGTCAATTGCCCAAGCATCTTCTCGGCCGCCATTGCGGGAGGCAACGCAGGAGATGACCGCGTCGAATTGGCCTAGTATATGAGGCATCGGCTGGGTGATATCGGCATATAGAGGCTGTGCCGGCTGCGGTGGGGTCTGGCCGGCGCGCAGAACGCAGGTGACCACATATCCCGCCCGATGCAGCGCGCGGCACACCCCTTGTCCTGCGGTTCCTGTCGCGCCGAAAAGTAAGACGCTTGCTGTGGGGTTAACTCTCTCGCCAGTCAAAGAATCCCCTACCTGCTTGCTCAAGGAGCTTTGCGGCCATTTCTTTCCCGGCTTGCGCGCCATCTTCGATTGGCACGACCATATCATCATGAATGGCATCGGAGCCATCGGGCCGAAGCACTTCGCCGCGCAGTCTCATTGTGCTGCCTTGAAGTTCAGAAAGCCCGGCAATTGGCGTTTCACAAGAGCCATCCAACGCTGCGAGAAAGGCGCGTTCTGCGGCCAAACGCTGTCCGGTCTCACGGTCATGAATGGCTGCGAGCATATCGGCCATGCGCCCGTCATTGATGCGTCGTTCAATACCAATGGCCCCCTGCGCCACGGCGGGCAACATGTCGTCCACTTCAATCGCTTGGCGGGGCACCTCATCCATGTTCAATCGCTTTAGTCCAGCCATGGCCAGAAAGGTTGCCTCAGCCACTTGGTTTTCAAGCTTCTTGAGCCGCGTTTGCAAGTTGCCCCGAAATTCCACGACCTGTAGATCTGGGCGCCGTAATTTGAGTTGCGCCTGGCGTCTCAGGCTTGAGGTCCCCACCACCGCACCGGGTGACAAATCGCTCAATGCGCCGCCTGACAGGGAGATAAACGCATCGCGCACATCCTCGCGTGGCAAATAGGTGTCCAAAACCAGGCCATCGGGTTGCAGGACGGGCATATCTTTCATGGAATGCACGGCGATGTCGATGGATCCATCCAGCATGGCTTGCTCTATTTCGCGGGTAAATAGACCTTTGCCGCCAATTTCTTTTAACGGACGATCGGTGACGCGATCCCCCGTGGTCATGATGACGACAATCTCAAAGGCTTCGAAGGGCAAATCGAAAGCCTTGGCCAGTCGTGCGCGTGTTTCATAGGCCTGTGCCAGCGCCAAGGGAGAGCCTCGGGTGCCGATATTGAGCGGGGTCTTCGGAGTGGGTAATGTATAAGTCATGTCCTATCCCTAAACATGTAAACTTGGCCTGACAACTCTTGCTTCTATGAACTGATGCTGCGCATAATGTTGCAAAGCAATATCTGGGAATAATACAATGACATCAAGGAAAGTAATCTTGCGCGCTCTGGCAGGAGAAACACTTCCAACCGCTCCGATTTGGATGATGCGTCAAGCGGGCCGCTATCTTCCCGAGTATCGCGCCACCCGCGCGCAGGCCGGCGATTTTCTGTCGCTATGCTATAACTCAGAATTGGCAGCAGAGGTCACACTTCAGCCGATTCGGCGCTATGGATTCGATGCTGCAATATTGTTTGCAGATATTTTGTTGCTGCCGCAGGCGCTGGGCGCAGATCTGTGGTTTGTCACCGGGGAAGGCCCGCGTTTGTCGACAGTGACCACGCAGGAAGATTTCGCAAAACTAAAACCGGCAGATGACATTCACGCGCATCTGGCACCGATTTATAAGACTGTGAAAATTTTGTCCGAAGAATTGCCAGAGGCCACAACATTGATTGGATTTGCCGGGTCACCATGGACTGTGGCAACCTATATGATTGCCGGTCAAGGCACAGCTGACCAAGGACCAGCGCATCGTCTGAAGGCTGAAAACCCTGCTGTTTTTGACTCGCTGATTGATTTGATAACTGAAGGCACGATTCACTACCTCAGCGCGCAGATTGAAGCGGGGGCGGAGGTCGTGAAACTCTTTGACAGCTGGGCGGGATCGCTTAAGGGCGAAGATTTCATGAAATATTCCATTGAACCCATGCGCCGTATCACGGCCGCATTAAAGGCCAAATTTCCCGATGTTCCGATTATCGCCTTCCCGCGAGGTGCTGGCGAGAAATATGCAGGCCTGCATCGCATGATTGGTGCCGATTGCATTGCTTTTGATGATGGTATCGATGCGCAATGGGTTGCGGATAATTTGCAACCTGAGGGCTGCGTGCAGGGCAATCTTGCCTCATCCCACATGGTGACAGGCGGCGCTGCCCTGGTTGCTGAAACCAAACGCATCGCGGGCGCTCTGTCGAAGGGTCCACATATCTTCAATTTAGGTCATGGCATCACCCCGGATGCGGATCCTCAAAACGTCCAATTGATGATTGATACAGTGCGATCCATGTAACAAAAAGGCCCTTCAAATTTTGAAGGGCCTCAAGTCATTCTCAAAGTGTTGGCTCGGTTAGTCTGCCACAGACACAAGATAGGCCCAAACATTGGCCTGATCTTCCGCGTCTTTCAGCTTAAAGGCCATTTTGGATTTCGCTTTTTTGTCGTCCAAATATGATTTTAGAAAATCTTTTGGATCTGCAACATAGGCGACAAAGTCGGCTTCATTCCAAACCAGGCCTTGCGCACCAGCGGCGACCAAGGATTTGCCATATTTCTTGAAATCAGGATGTACGGCTGCCTGGCGGTCATAGATGCCATAAAGGTTCGGCGCGTTTCTGCCGCCTTTGACAATCACTGTTCCATCATCAGCGACGATGGCATGACAGGCTTTGCATTTCTTAAAAACCGCTTCGCCCGCAGCAGCGTCCCCAGATGCGTGGCCGCCCGCAAGCGCAGGACCGGCTGTCATCAACAGACCCATTAGGGCCATTTTAATTGTTTTCATTCGTTCTCACTCCTCTGCTTGAACTCTATCTAGCGTGATTTTCATCTGGGTAAAGTCAGTTTGTCGCAAGTAATTTGACAAAACAAAAACCCTTATTCGTAAATATAACTTTACACTTGATGTGGGGCTAAGTGTAAGTCTAAAATTACACTATGACAGAATATATTCCCATAGAGCCGCGGCGCTTGCCTGAGCCGATGGCCATGTTGCTTTTGCTCAAGCCCATCACTTGGTTCCCGCCAATGTGGGCGTTCTTATGTGGAATTGTCTCTTCTGGGGCCTCTGTCACGGGCCATTGGGTTTTGATAATTATGGGCCTTGTTCTTGCCGGTCCAATTGTCTGCGGCATGAGTCAGGCGGCAAATGATTGGTGTGATCGGCATGTCGACGCCATCAATGAGCCGGACCGCCCCATCCCCTCTGGGCGCATCCCGGGAAAATGGGGATTGTGGATCGCCTGGGCTATGTCGGCGCTGTCACTTTTGGTGGGGTATCAATTGGGACCCTGGGGCTTCGCGGCGACCATCTTTGGCGTTCTAGCAGCTTGGGCCTATTCTGCGGAGCCACTACGGCTAAAAACCTCTGGCTGGTGGGGCCCGGGATTGGTGGGGCTCTGCTATGAGGGATTGCCTTGGTTTACGGGGGCTGCGGTATTATCTGCCGGTGCGCCCGATTGGCGGATTATTCTTCTGGCGGGACTTTATGCCTTGGGCGCGCATGGAATCATGACATTGAACGACTTTAAGGCGACCGAAGGGGACCGCCAATTGGGCATAAACTCATTGCCGGTGACACTCGGTTCAGACCGGGCCGCGCGGCTGGCCTGTTGGATCATGGGCGTGCCACAAGGGATCATTATCGCTCTGCTGATTTTCTGGGACCGGCCTGTTTTCGCCGGGATCATTGCGGCGCTTCTGGCAGCGCAGTTTTGGGCGATGCGGGTCATGCTGACAGATCCGAAGGCGCGTGCGCCTTGGTATAACGCCACTGGCGTGTCGATGTATGTCTCGGGCATGATGATCAGCGCCATCGCCTTGCGAGGTCTGCTATGAACTTATCTTGGAGCCAAATTTTTCGCTTGGGATTGGTGCAAATGGCCCTGGGGTCCATTGTTGTGCTGACCACCTCCACGCTCAACCGCCTCATGGTGGTTGAATTGTCTTTACCGGCGCTTTTGCCGGGTGCTTTGGTCGGGTTGCATTATGGAATCCAACTGTCGCGTCCGCGCTGGGGGTTTCGGTCGGATGTAGGCGGCAATCGGACCCGTTGGATTATTGGCGGCATGATCGCCTTGGCATTGGGCGGCGTCGGTGCCACCTATGCTGTCACGTTATTTGCTGTGCACTATTGGCTCGCATTGACCGCCTCCATTATGTCCTATGGGTTGATCGGCATAGGAGTTGGGGCTTCCGGCACATCGCTATTGGCGTTACTGGCCACGGCCACGGCTGCACATCGGCGTGCGGCGGCTGCCACGATCACTTGGTTGATGATGATCTTTGGCATTGCACTTACAGCAGGTGTGGCGGGGCAGTTCTTGGATCCTTATTCCCCAGAGCGGCTTATGACGGTCGTGATTACGATCGCCTTATTGGCCATTTTGTTGACGGTTCTAGCCATTTGGAACATCGAGCGTTCGGTCAGCTCACGCGCTTCGGAGCCGGACATCCCGTTTCAAGAGGCTCTGCGCGAGGTATGGGCGGAATCCAAAACGCGGAATTTTACAATTTTCGTCTTTCTATCAATGAATGCCTATTTCATGCAGGAGTTGATCCTTGAGCCTTATGCAGGTTTGGTTTTTGCCTTTACGCCGGGGCAATCGACCTCTCTCAGCGGCGCACAAAACGGCGGGGTTTTTGTTGGGATGCTCACCGTTGGCATTATGGCCACGGGTTTCAAAATTGGATCCCTGCGCAGATGGGTCATGAGCGGATGCTATGGGTCAGGCGCGGTTCTGTTGCTTATTTGTTTATCAGGGCTGATGTCGACTGCGCTGAATTTTACCTATCTCGTCGTCGCCCTTGGGTTCTTTAACGGCATGTTCGCAGTATCGGCGATCAGCGCCATGATGGCGCTTGCGTCAAGCTCAGAGGGCCGTGGTCAACGTGAGGGCACCCGCATGGGGCTCTGGGGCGCGGCACAGGCCATTGCCGCCGGTTTCGGCGGCCTTACGGGCGCAGTTTTGGTTGATATGACCCGCAGCTTTCTGGCGGATGGTCCCGCCTTTGGCGCAGTTTTCATATTCGAAGCCGCGCTGTTTTTTGCCGCCGCCCTCATGGCGATGCGGGTCATTGAGCACAGGGCGCAGCCGGTGCCCGCCAATTTAGTCGCAGGAGAATAACTATGTTTGATGTTGTTGTAATCGGTGGAGGCCCTTCAGGGGCGACGGCGGCTGAAGATTTGGCACGTTCAGGCCATCATGTTGCCCTGCTGGACCGTGAAGGTCGCATTAAACCCTGTGGCGGCGCAATACCACCGCGCCTTATTGAGGACTTCGCAATTCCCAGCTCGCAAATTGTTGCACGGATCAATACCGCGCGGATGATCTCTCCAACGCAGCGCAAGGTTGATATTCCTATTGAGAATGGCTTTGTGGGCATGGTTGATCGCGAACACTTTGACCCGTTTTTGCGCCGCCGGGCGCAAGGGGCCGGGGCCACTTGGTTGACGGGAACCTTTTTGCGTATTGAGCGGGATGCCGACCATCCGACTGTGATCTACCGCGACAAGGACAGTGGTGAGGAGCGGCGCTTGGCGTGCAAAGTCATCATTGGTGCCGATGGCGCACGCTCAAAGGTGGCCAAATCAGAAGTCCCAAATGGCGATAAAATCCCCTATGTGATCGCCTATCATGAGATTATTGAAGCCCCGCTGGAGGGCATGAGTTACGATCCGAAGCGATGCGACGTTATTTATGACGGGGCCATATCGCCAGATTTTTACGGATGGGTGTTTCCGCATGGAAAATCTGCCAGTGTTGGAATGGGCACCGGTATTGAGGGTGTCGATTTGAAAAAGGCGACAGCCGAGCTGCGTGCCGCCCACGGTTTGAGCGATTGCAAGACCATTCGGCGCGAGGGTGCGCCGATCCCCTTGCGTCCCCTGGATTGTTGGGACAATGGCACCGATGTGGTTTTGGCTGGGGATGCGGCGGGGGTGGTTGCTCCGTCTTCCGGTGAGGGTATCTACTACGCGATGGTCGGCGGTCGGGTGGCCGCCACGGCGGCCAGCGCCTTTTTGACCACCGGGCGCGCGAAAGACCTACAATTGGCGCGCAAGCTGTTTATGCGGGAACATAAAAGCGTCTTCAAAGTCCTAGGTGCGATGCAAAACGCCTATTATCGCAGTGATGAGCGCCGCGAGCGCTTTGTGTCTCTTTGCCATGATATCGATGTGCAAAAACTGACATTTGAAGCCTATATGAACAAACGCTTGGTTGCGGCCCGACCTATGGCGCATCTGAAGATTGGTTTGAAAAATCTGGCGCATTTGACCCGGCTTATTTCAGAAGATCGTGTCTGATGACGATCATGATTCCGGCATGGCAAGATGGTGCGCTGCAACCCGTTGAAAAACTGATGGCGCATCAACTGGGCCTTAAACATCGGGCGGTGTCTATTTTTGTGATGGCGGAGGATCACATTTTGATCCAGCAGCGTGCCTTGAGCAAATATCACACGCCTGGCATGTGGGCGAATAGCTGTTGCACCCATCCGCATTGGGCAGAAGACCCTTTGATCTGTGCGCGGCGGCGTTTGGATGAGGAATTGGGCATCACTGGCCTTGATCTCGCGCCCCGTGGTGAGGTGGAATACCGCGCGGAGGTTGGGAATGGCCTGATTGAACATGAAGTGGTGCAAGTCTATGTGGCCCAAACCAGCTTTTCTGTGTCAATGGCACTCAACCCAAGTGAGGTCCAGGCGGTGAAATGGGTGACCCGGCAAGACTTGCGACAAGAGCTGGACCGCACGCCGACTTCATTTACGCCATGGCTGCATATTTACATGACGCAACACAGTGATCTGATTTTTGACACATAGGCGCGACGCCCTGCTTGATTAGACTGAGACAGGCGCGCGTTTGAGGGCTTGCAAGGCGGTGGCTGCAATATCTGTGGCGGTTAATCCTGCATCCGCATACATCGCATCTGGGGCGGCCTGATCAATAAATCGATCTGGCAATGTCATGCTGCGCACGGCCAATGGGCCGTCAAGCAGACCTGTATCTGCCAGATAGTGCAACACCATTGCCCCAAAACCTCCCTGCGCGCCCTGTTCAATAGTGATGAGGACCTTATGGGTTTTGGCCAATTTGGAAATAAGCGCGTGATCCAAGGGCTTGGCAAATCTCGCATCTGCCACTGTGGCGTCAACGCCCTGTGCTGATATGAGGTCTGCGGCCTTCAGTGCCTCAGCCAGATGCCCCCCGAAGGACAGCAGAGCGATCTCTGCGCCTGGGCGGACAATGCGCCCTTTGCCAATTTGCAGCAACTCGCCCTCTTGCGGAATGCTAACGCCTGTGCCTGTGCCACGGGGGTAGCGAAAGGCGATGGGGCCGGTGTCATGGGCGGCGGCGGTTGTAATCATATGCACCAGTTCGGCCTCATCTGCGGCCGCCATAACCACCATATTGGGCAAGGCCGTTAAAAAGCCAATATCAAAGGCGCCGGCATGGGTCGCCCCATCTGCACCGACCAATCCAGCCCGATCTATGGCAAAGCGCACCGGCAGGTTTTGCAGCGCCACGTCATGGACAATTTGATCATAACCGCGCTGCAAAAAAGTTGAATAGATCGCGCAAAAGGGCTTGAGGCCGCTCGCGGCCAGGCCTGCGGCGAAGGTGACACCATGTTGCTCGGCAATCCCCACATCAAACATCCGGTCGGCAAAGCGCTGGGCAAAGATATCTAGGCCAGTACCAGAGGGCATTGCTGCGGTAATGCCAACAATCTTGGAGTCTTTTTCGGCCAATTGCGTGAGGGTTTGGCCGAAGACTGTGGTGTAGCTGGGCGCATTGGCGCCCGATTTCATCTGTGCGCCGCTGGCCACGTCAAACTTTGCCACCCCGTGATATTTATCGGCCGAGGTTTCTGCTGGCGCATAGCCCTTGCCCTTCACTGTGCAGCAATGGATCAAAACCGGACCCTTGGCGCGGGTTCTTGCAGAGCGCAAAACGGTGAGGAGCTGGCTCATATCATGGCCATCAATGGGGCCGATGTACTCAAAGCCAAGCTCTTCAAAGATTGTGCCCTGTGAGGCGACGGCGCCTGTCACCAATTCTCGCGCGCGACGGGCGTGGTCGCGCATAGGGCCAGGCAGGACGGTTTCGATATCCTGACCAAAGGCATTGAGCTGTGCGAGCGCAGTGCCGGCCAGCCCCGACATATATTTTGACATTGCGCCCACCGGAGGCGCGATGCTCATTTCATTGTCGTTGAGGATGACGAACATCCGGCGGCCCTCAGCTCCTGCGTTGTTGAGCGCTTCATAGGCCATGCCGGCGCTGATCGATCCATCGCCAATGACGGCGATGGCGTCGCCTGTATCTTGTCCAAGATCGCGTGCCACGGTGAAGCCATGAGCGGCAGAGATTGAGGTCGAGGAATGGGCGGCGCCGAAAGGATCATAGGGCGACTCGCTGCGTTTGGTGAAGCCAGATAGCCCGCCTTCTTGGCGCAGGGTTCCCATGCCAGCGCGGCGGCCCGTTAGAACTTTATGGGGATAGCATTGATGCCCCACGTCCCAGATCAGCTTGTCCTTTGGGGTGTTGAATACTGCATGCAGTGCAACGGTCAACTCTACCACTCCGAGCGACGAGCCCAAATGTCCCCCAGTGCGAGAGACGGCTTCGATCACGTCGACTCTTAATTCATCTGCCAGCTGCGCCAGTTGTTGGTCGCTCAGGGTTTTGAGGTCTGAGGGTGTTGTAATCTCGTCAAGCAAAGAGGGCATGGTTGATCCTTATCTTGGCGTGTTGGCCCTGTTGGCCAGGTGCAGGTGCCTCTGATGTTAGAAGTCACCTGCCCCCTGTAGCCAACAGGAAATATCAGGATGCTGCATCCCGATGCTTCCAGATATTCAGGGACTGAGATATCTGGAATTCGGATCCTCAAGCGCCGGGGCGCTTGAGGAAATTCTTAAACGCGTGTGGTTTCGATATATGGCTGTTGCAAAAATGCCTGGCCAGGATCGGGCGTGTCGCGCGATTCCTCGGGCAAGGCTTTGCCTATCCAATACAGAACCATAAGTCCAAACCAGAGCACCAGACAGAATACAGCTGCGTATCCTGCACCCTTCAACATCAGCATCAGCACATCTGCGCGCAGCCGAAATTTTGTGTCACTCCCAGTTCCGAGATAGTCTTGATGATCACTCATAATCCATTTCCCTTATGCTTAAGATCAATCCAGCGGCGCATAGCCATGGTCTTGTGCCCAGACATACCAATTGTCGACCACGGTCCCTGTGAGCAAAATGCCAATACCGCCTGTCAAAGTTGTCAGGACTGCAAACCACCACGCCCAGCGGTGAATACCTTCCATGGTCGCGTTGAAGCCCATGGTCCAGCGCCAGAAGAGTGCCGCGCGTTCTGAGGCCGTCCCGCGATCCACGATTTGCTCAATTTCCCGCTCGCCGCCATAGCGCGATACGGCCAGGATTGTGGCGCCATGCATAGCGAAGAGCAAAGCAGAGCCGTAAAGAAAGGCGATCGAGAGCGCGTGGAATGGGTTATAGAACAGGTTGCCATAGGTCAGTGAAAACAGATTTGTCCAATCAAGATGCGAGAACACCCCATAAGGCACCGCCTCTGACCAAGAGCCCATCATAACTGGGCGGATTAGACCAAGAACCAAAAACAGCCAGATGGCCGAGGCAAAGGCCCAACTGACATGTTTCCCAAGGCCCAGCTCTTCGGCGCGCAGATAGGTGCGGATCCACCATGCGATGACGGAGACCAGCAAGAAGAAGGAGGAAATCAACCACCAGCCACCTTCGTTTAAAGGCGCCATGCCAAGACCATATTCCTCTGAAGGTGGCTCAAGTGAGAACCAGAACAGATCGCGCATGAAAACGGCTGGCGAGTAATCCGCTTGGGCCCAAAAATTCAGGCCGACGATAAAGAACCACAGCAGGCCCGTCGCCAGAGAAACGACGCCAAACATACCCAGATGCAGCGGGCCCAATTGCGCATTGCCCAAAATGCCAGCCAGTTTCGAGAAACCAGCCTTGCTTGTGCGCTCACGGGCGATGTCTCCCGTAGGGTCCATGCCCATTTCGGGTGGACCTTGCACTTGAACCTGTGTGAAAATATTTTGATATTCCATGTTTCAGTCCCCCTTAAAGATCCGCCCACCAGGGCAATTCAGCATACCAATCCCACCACGAGCTCCAGCTATCGAACCAAATCGTGCCGGAAATCACGATGCAGATCGCGCTCCAAATAACGGCGCTGAGCGCCAGCAAAAGACCGAGGCGGTGAATGCCCAAGGGCCCGATGGAATAGCCGATGAGATCGCGGAAGTAGGTGTCTTCGTGATCTGGCGTGCCAATGGTTTTGCCCTTACCAGGGTTCACAGCTGACAGGACGAGCGAGCCATGCAATGCCAAAGCAAAGCAGGTGGTGAAGAAGAAGGTGATCGCAATCATATGCGCAGGGTTATAGTGGAAGTTGCCATAGGCATATCCGACGTTATTGACCCAATCGAGGTGGCTAAAGATGCCATAGGGAAATCCGTGGCCCCAGGCGCCCAAAAGCACAGGCCGAATGATCACCAAAGTGACATAGGCAAGAATGGCAACACCAAAGGCGAAAGGCACATGCAGGCCCATGCCGAGTTTGCGGCAGATTTCGACCTCTCGCATCATCCAGCTTAAAAAAGCGAATGTCGCGCAGATGGTGATGGCTTGCCATAGGCCGCCTTCGGCCAAAGGTGCGACGCCCAGGCCAACTTCAATGGCGGGTGGATTGACGGAAATCAGCCAAGGATTCCACGTGTCTCCCAAAGCGGCACTGTAAAATATCAACAATGTGCCAAGCGCGGCGAAAAAGATCGTCGTGACACCGAAAAAGCCGACATAGAAGGGACCAATCCAGAAATCGAACAGATCACCCCCAACCAGCGTTCCACCTCGAACGCGGTATTTTCTCTCGAAGCTGAGCAATGCCATCTTCTTTCTCCCTCTTAAACATTTCGGCTGCCTTAGATGCGCAGCTATGTTTCAATCTCAACTGTTTGCTTTGGCCGGAGGGATAAACACGCCGGCCAAAGCGTTATTAAAACAGCCAGTTAGCCGCCAAAGGCGAGGCTAAACCAGTTGGTTGCATCATTGCTCAACAGAACGAGGTGAATCATTGCTGCGAGCAAGAAAAGGAAAACACCCTGAGCCACGAAGACGCGACGCGGGTCGAAGATCAGCCAGATTTTGTAAAACTGTGCCATGTTCTATATTCTCCCTTTACCAAGCGAACCAAGGCAGTTTGATGTACGTCAGCACGTGAGCCACGACCGCAACGGTCGTGAAGATCATTAATCCGCTCATATAAACTGAGTGCAATTCCTGCGCTTGTTCATCTGTAAGACCTGTGAAACTTAGGTCATTTTTATCAGCCATTTTCTTCTCCTGAAAATATGTACTGACGCTGCAAGGCCCCTGCAGCCGGGTTACAACAAGGGCACACCCCCTGCCTTAATTCCACTGCCCCATGCGGAAGAGCGGATCTTTGACCCCGGGCCGGTTGGGCGCGGGGAATCTCTAACCTACGTTTGAAAAATACGCGGTGTGATGGTGCGCGCCTCGCTGATCGCGCTTTGAATTGGACCCAGCGTGGGCAGCGTCATGTGCCGGATCAGGCGATAGGCCCAAATCACGGTGCAAAACGGCAAAGCGGCCAAGAAGATCAACGCGAGATAGACGCGATATTCATTTTTTGAGTGCCGAAGACTTCTGGGTTGCTTTGACAGCCCAGACATTTCATTTGCAAAGTCAGTCATGATACTCCTCCTGAAATTGACTGAAGGCTTTTGACGGTCTTCAGTAAAACCCGCTCTTCGCCATTCTCGAGGGCGCTTTTTTCGGCAGCATCTCGCAGAGTTTTGGCGGCGGAAATTCTTGTAAGTATGGGGTGTGAGGCAACAATCGCGTCCAAGGCGGATTGCGCATCCGCATCCCATGGAAAATCGCGGCGCAGCGTGGTAGGTGTGGCCGGTGCGGCGTCCATTTCTGTGCCCAGAGGTAGGATGTGAAACAAGGCATCAAACAGGCTGTTGCACACTTCCTGCAACAGATAGGTTGCGCCAGCATAACCCATGAAAGGCGTGCCGGTTGCCCGGCGAATGGCGGCACCTGGGAAAGAGGCGGGAATGAATGAAGGCGCAGGACCAAAGCCGGCCTTCATTTCGGCCAAATACATTTTCTCATTGATCGAGCCCAAAACCAGCAGGGGTTTTTTCTCATGCATAAGGGCACGCACTGCGTCATTATCTGTCTTCTGGCCGCGTTGCCGCGATACGGCAAAGGCGCAGGGCAATCCAAGATCGTTCTCAAGATAGTTTTGAATGCCGCGTGTATAGGTATCACTGGCCACAATGGCGAAAGAGGCGGTGGCGAAAAAATCCTGGGTCACCGAGCGCCACAGATCCCAAACGGGCTTAATGGTGGAGTGTTTTTCCTGTTCGATAAAAGGTTCCGGATCCAGATCCAGAAGCTCCCCCAAGCTGCGCAGAAACTTCGTGGTGGACTCAATTCCGATAGGGGCTTGGAGATAGGGCTTGTTGAGCAGTTCACAAAGCCCGCGGCCAAATTCCCGGTACATGCAGATATTCACATCGGCATTCACCAGACCACGCATTTCAGCAATATGTGCCCCAAGCGGCATCACCATATTGATTTCTGCGCCGATGCCCTCGACCAGGCGTCTTATCTCAGCCAGATCTGATGGCATGTTAAATGTGCCATACATGGGCCCTAGGATATTCACCCGTGGCGGCGCGCCTTCTTCGCGCTTTTTCTCAGGGGGCATCCGGCCTTTCGTCATGCCAAATTCACTGAAAATCCATGTCATCGCACGATCGGCTGTTTGCCATTGATCTTCATCAATCGTGCGGGGGAGGAATCTTTGAATATTGGTGCCTTGTGGTGTGACACCGCCGCCAATCATCTCCGAAATTGAACCGGTGACCACCACCGCAGGTAGGGCTGGATCCAGCACATCCCACGCGCGCTTCATCGAGTCTTCGGTTCCGGATCCCATTTCTTCCTCGCCCAAGCCGGTGACGACGATAGGCAATTCATGTGGGGGCAATCCGTCGGTGTAGTGCAGAACTGAGGTGACGGGCAGGTTTTCGCAGCCGACCGGGCCATCGATGATGACTTGCAAGCCTTTGGTGGCGCAGAATGCATAAACAGCGCCCCAATAGCCTCCTGCACGGTCATGATCTTGCACCAGCATTAAATCATCTCCGCCGCTTTGGCCGCACGGGCTTTTTTCTCAAGCTTTTTGAGATTCACCGCTCGGAAATTAGGTTGCAGGTTGGGTTTACCTGCCCAAATTCCACCGGTATCGCCCCGGCCGACACCCTCAAAGAAGGAACGCATGTGGTCCATACGCGCTTTGTTTCCCATGGCCGCATTGATCACCTGTGCCAATGAGCCCGCGCCCGCAGCTCCCATCAAAGGCCGCGCAGAAATCAAATTTGTGAAATAAAGCGAGGGTATTCCCAGCTCTTTACCCTTCTGGACAACGGGCGTTGTGCCGATGGCCAGATCAGGATGAATGGCTTCCATGGCGGCGCAATCATCTTCCAATGAGGCGCGGAATTTGACTTTTACCCCGTGGGATTCGAGCCATTCGGCATCCTGTGCCGACCAAGGTGTTTTCGGACAAGCCGTGCCCACATAGGGAACATCTGCACCGCTTTCGATCAGCAGGCGGGCCACCAAAAGCTCACTGCCCTCATAGCCCGATAGGGTGATTGTGCCTTTGATCGGCGCTTGCTTTAGGGCTTGACGAATTTGAGGCACAAATTGGTTTTGTGCCGCTGCGATGACATCCGCTGGAAGCGCAAAAGCCTCGCCAATCGCTGCCAGCCAAGCGGCTGTGCCTTCGGATCCGACGGGTGCGGAGCCTATAATCGGGCGCCCTGCGGCTTCAAATTCACGGATGCTTGCGGTGTAAAACGGGTGAATCGCCGCCACCGCCCCGCAGTCCAAAGCGGAATAGAGTTCGCGCCATTCGCGGCAGGGAACAACAGTGCCGGCCGCCAGGCCAAGCGGCGCCAGCATTTGCCCAATGACCATAGGATCAGCTGGGAACATTTCACCCAGCAGGCTGACCGTGGGTCGATCCGATTTGCCCATGGCCGGCATCGGCACAGGGCCGGCGGCAATTTCTTTGCGGGCATAGTTCAGCATTGCACCGGACAGCACATCCTTGGCCTCCGCGTGGGTTGGAATGCCGAAGCCTGGCACATCAATACCAACAACGCGCACACCATTGATTTGTTCGGGCAAGAGCCGCAAAGGCACACCGGAGGCCGTCGGCACACATAGATTTGTGACAATAATCGCATCAAGCTTTTCGGGATCTGCGATGTCATGCACCGCCTCGCGAATGTCTTCAAACAGCTTGCCCGTGACCAGAGTTTCCGAATTGAACGGCACATAGCCCACTGAGCGCCGCGCCCCATAGAAATGCGACACGAAGGTCAATCCGTAAACGCAGCAGGCAGATCCGCTCAAGATTGTTGACGTGCGCTTCATCCGCAGGCCGACCCGCAGCGAGCCAAAGGCAGGGCACATGCTTTGCGGTTTTTCGTGCGGTCCTTGCGGGTAATCTTTGGCGTATTGGTCCAAGATTTCTGACTTGCCAGCCGCGCGGGCTGCCGCCTGAAGGGTGTCTACCCCGGCGGAGCAACCACCCTCGGCCGCGACAGCCTTGGAGGCTTCGCTGGCCTCAATGACTTGCAATGTGCCGGAGGCATCGTAGCTGACGTCAAAACCTTGGCGATTGGCCTCAGACATCATCATATACCACTTCTAAACTGGCGCGTGGCGCCGCTTTTTTGCCGCGCATGTCCATGTCTGTGGCGGGCACTAACTGGTAATCGCCGCCCGTGTCTTTGGCGTCAAACAGGGCCAAGAGGCCATCTTGATCCAGCGGCGTCGGGCGCACGGGCGGCGCGAGGCCGACAGCTTCTCCCAATTGGCCAAACAAAGCGCCCCATTGTGATTCGGAGGTGCCGACAATTTGATAGTTTGCAGATTTCTTGCGCAGGTCATCATCTTGTGGAATCGCCGCCAAAATCGGGATATCGACAGCCTTGGCAAAAGCCGCGGCCTCACCACTGCCATCATCTTTGTTGATAACCAGTCCAGCAACACCCACGTTTCCGCCAAGCTTTCGGAAATATTCGACCGCCGAGCACACATTATTGGCCACATAGAGAGACTGAAGGTCATTGGAGGCCACCAGGATGACTTTTTGTGCCATATCGCGTGCAATTGGCAGGCCGAACCCGCCACAGACGACATCCCCTAGGAAATCAAGCAGAACATAATCGAAGTCCCAGTCGTGGAATCCCAATTTTTCCAGCAATTCGAATCCGTGAATAATCCCACGGCCACCGCATCCGCGCCCAACTTCCGGGCCGCCGAGCTCCATGGCAAAAACGCCACCCCGTTTGAAGCATACGTCGCCAATTTTCACTTCTTCGCCGGCAATCTTCTTTTGCCCGGAGGTTTCGATGATCGTGGGGCAGGCCTTGCCTCCGAAGAGCAAGGAGGTTGTGTCTGATTTTGGATCGCATCCGATCAGCAAGACGCGCTTGCCTTGCTCGGCCATCATATGGCTCAAATTGGCCAGGGTGAAAGACTTACCGATGCCACCTTTTCCATAGATAGCAATGATTTGAGTTTTGCTGGTGGGTTCGCCCTGTGGCACCTCAAGGGAGATGTCTTCATGGGCTTCATCTCGCAACCGCTGATCGAAATTCTTCAGATTTGGCACTTCATCTTTCACGACGTTTTCTCCCAATTGAGCATCATTTTCAGACAGGACGAGTCCCGAAAGGCCGTTTCATAGGCCTCAGGCGCATCGGCTGCTGACGATGAATGTGTGATCAACCCGCCAAGGCTCAGAGCACCGCTCTCAACCAAAGCACGTGTTGCGGTTAGGTCGTCGCGGTCCCATTCTGCGGCCACGCGAAACTTGGCTTCTTTCATAAAGGCTGGTGGAAAGGCGAAGCTTATAGGGTCGGTGTAAAAGCCAGCCAGGACAATCTCGCCACCTTTGGACAGGCGGCCAATCAATTGAGCCAGGACATCCGTGGACCCAGAGGCATCATAGATAGATTTGTAATCTTTTCTTTGATCCTCTTCTGGCGCCACGACCTGATAGCCCTTAGCGCCCATACGGCGGGCAGGATCAATTTCCCAAACTGTTGGCGGCGGTGCACCAGCGGCTACGGTGAGGCGGGCCAGCAGGCGTCCTAAGACCCCGTGACCGACGATCAAATCTGGTACGGATTTTCCGGGCCCAGCCATGGCGTGACGGGCCGTGGCCGCCAGGGCCAACAAAGCCCCTTCCGCGCCCATCGCCCCGTCCAATTTTGTAACGCGATCTTCATTGCTGACCAGATAACGTGCGGCGCCGCCAAAAAGCCCAAAAGCGCCATCATAGCAATTGGCACCGGGTACAAAGACCGTATCTCCGGGTTTAAAGGCGCTGGACTGCGGCGCTTCAACCACTTCACCGGTTGCTTCATATCCCGGCACAAGCGGGTAGCCCATCCCTGGGAAAGGGGGCATTTGTCCGGACCAAAACAGTTTTTCAGTTCCCGTCGAAATGCCGGAATGCTTAATTTGCACAACCAAGTCTTTCGCCTGTGGCGCAGCCACAGTGAGCGTATCGAGACGGATATCTCTGGGCCCATTTAAGACGACAGCAGTTGTCTGCACAGCAAAGCTCCCTTTGGATTTCATAACTGGGATATGCCAGTTTGAAATTTCTCATGTATTGTACTTTAAAAGTGACACATTTAACTGTCAACTAATATTGACAGCTGAGGCAGAAGCAACTTTACGGGCCTCTAGACAGCGTGTGACAAAGGCGCGGGCGGGTTTTGGAGTCTTGATGATGTCAAAGCCGGCTTGGCGACAAAGCGCCGAAATTTCCTGAATTGAGCGCGTTTTTCCCGTGCGCATCGCCAATGTGTAAAGGGCGAAATAGACATCGCCCGCCGGTTCCGGGCAGGCGCCCCCGGACATAGGTTCAGAGATAATCAGCCGCCCCCCCACGGGCAGGCTCGCCCAGCATTTGGCCAAAAGCATCGCCACGGTCTCATCGGTATGGTCGTATAGCACCCGGATCAAGCTGATAGAATCGGCGCCTTCGGGAATGGCGTCTGTTTTAAATGACCCACAGGCAATCTGCGCGCGGTCATCCATGCCTGCGGCCGCGAATCTCGGAGCGGCGGTGGGCGCGACCTGTTCCAGGTCGAACAACATCAATTTCACATGTGGATGCGCCCGACCGACATGCTCGAGAAAAGCGCCAGAGCCACCGCCAACGTCAAGCAATGTGCCCACGGTGGACAGATCGAGGCTGCGCAGCGTATCTTCTGCGACCAATTCTTGACTGCGGGCCATCAAATCGGAATAGGTTTTGGCCGCTTGCGGCTCCATCTCTCCACCAAACACATAGGGCCAAAAATCGGCCAGCTCTGTTTGGGTCTCGCCTCGGAAAAAAGCAGCTGGATCAGACAGATCGCGATAGAGGACATCGTGGTGCCGGATCATATCACTTAGACCCGGCACTCCGAGCAAAGCTGCGCTGGTTTTGCTCAATGCAAAGCGTCCGCCGCCCTTGGAGCGCAATAGTTTTAAGGCCACAGCTGCCCGCAACAAAATTGTCATCCGGTCCTGTGGCACTTTGCAAGTCTCGGCAAGCTCCTCAAGTGTTTTTGGACCGTTTAACAAAAGGTTGAAGATATCGAATTGTACCAGCGCCATAAGAACTTGTGAGTGGCAAAACCCGGCCAAAAGACCAAATAATGCGGCGCCTTCACGTCGAACCATCCGCCGAGTTAAGAAACTTTTTGCCGCCCATTTTTGGAATTTGCGCGAGGCAATCAGACGGTTTGACCATCCGGAAATCCCATACCACCCGCCGGCCTCACGTTCACCCGGCATTACTCACCAGGGTGAAGATTTGAGTGTTTGCTGCGCCATTTCACGGGAGTTAACATTTCTGCTTGGGCATTGACCATTTTGGCCAACATGGCTTCGCCGGGGCAGCGCGGAATAGAAGAGATGGCGCCGCCTAAGATATTTTTCATATGGGAAATCGCGCCCTCGATGCCGTATTCCGCAACCGCGTTTGGCCGCCCATGCAGGTCGTCTTGCCCGGCGGGCTTGCCCAACTCGGCTTCATTGTAAAGCGCATCGCGTAGGTCATCGGCCACTTGAAAGGCTTCGCCAATACGAGATCCCAGCTCATCCCATTGTGCACCATCTTGGCCAGCAGCAATCGCGCCCATTTGCGTTGCGGCGACGAAAAGGGCACCAGTTTTTGCTCTGTGATAGGCACGCAAATCTATTTTTTGCTCACTTTCCCAGCCCTGTCCGGCGCATATGCCATTGGGCATTCCGGTCTGCTCGGCCAGGATGTTCATCAACCCAATTGCGCGCTGTGGATCAATGGAGGCATGGCGCGTGAGAATTTGAAAAGCCATCACGATGAGACTGTCGCCAGCCAAAACCGCAAGCGGCTCACTATAAGCACGGTGAAGGGAGGGTTTGCCCCGCCGCGTTTCAGCATCGTCAAAGCACGGCAGATCATCATGCACCAAAGAGGCGCAGTGAATACATTCTAAAGCGGCCGCGGCCGCATTGGTCAATTCTGGGCGATCATCACCGCAGGCCGCGGCGACACTCATTAAGATGGTTGGGCGAATACGCGCGCCACCGGGGCTGACCGCATAGCGCAATGCAGAGGCAAGTTTGGCAGGGGACGGGGCGGTTTGCCCCAAGTTTACGGCATCTGATATCGCCGCTTCAATTCGGGTACTAAACCCCATGATCTCGTCCTCACATTCAAAAGCCATTCAAAAATGTAATCTCTTGATGACATATGTAATGTAAACTAGAATGGACACATCAAGCGGATCTGTCAATCGAAAGCTGTGAAGGAGGCATGTGAGATGCAGCACGTCGCCATTATCGGAGCCGGCATAGGAGGTCTCGCGGCCGCAATGCGGCTGGCCCATGGCGGCGTGAAGGTGACAGTTCTCGAGCGTCAAGCCACCCCCGGAGGCAAAATGCGCAGCTTGCCCTCTGCCGCCGGTATGATCGATGCGGGCCCAACAGTTTTAACCATGAAACCTGTGTTTGAGGCGCTTTTTCGCGAGGTTGGCTGCCAATTGGCTGATTACGCTACGCTGATACAAGAAGACATCTTGGCCCGTCATTTTTGGCGCGACGGCACGCGCTTGGACCTCATGCGCGATCGCCAGGCCAGTTTGGAAAATGTGCGTCACAGTTTTGGCGCGGCGGCGGCGGCTGAGTTTCACCGCTTTTCGCGTGATGCGCAGTATCTGTTTGAGCAGCTCAATGATCCGATGATGCAATCGGCAGCGCCGGCGTTGCGTAAGATGATTCCGGTGATGCTGAGATCTCCCGCCACAGTTATGCGGATGGATCCGCTGCGGTCTTTGGCCCAATCGCTCGCGCGCAGGTTTTCCGAGCCGCGGCTGGCACAGCTTTTCGCCCGCTATGCCACCTATATCGGTGGCCTGCCGCAGGCCTCGCCAGCGCTGCTTGCCTTGATCTGGCATGTGGAAAGCCTGGGTGTTTGGCATGTCAAAGGTGGCATGAAACAATTGGCCTATGGCATGGAGGCCTGTGCCAAGACTCTGGGTGCTGAATTTCATTATGATAGCTGTGTCACAAAGTTTGAGCATGGCGGCTCGGGCCAATATCACCTTGAATGCGATGGCCGTTTCCTGTCCTGCGATGCGGTCTTGTTCAATGGGGATCCAAATGCCCTGGCCCGCGGGCTCTTGGGGCCCGAGGCCAGCGCCGCCACCGCCCCTCAAGCGACGATGCCGCGCAGCCTTTCGGCCCATGTCATGAGCTTCGCTGCGCAAGTCCAAGGCCTGCCGCTCGCGGCGCATAATGTGCTTTTCGCGGCGGATCCAGATCAGGAGTATAGGCCATTGGCGCAGGGTGCACCGCAACATGATCCAACGCTCTATATTTGTGCTCAAGATCGGTTTGGATCCACAACGCCCGGTGGGCAAGAGCGATTTGAAATAATCCTAAACCATCCGCCCAGCGCAGCAACGGCAGTCCCCTCACAGAAGGTTCGCGAACAATGTCAGACAATACTTCTAGATCACCTCACGCGTCACGGGCTGAGCTTCACACCGCGCCCACCGCCGAGCACACTGACGATGACCGAGGATTTCGCGCAGATGTTTCCGGGCTCGGACGGATCCCTCTACGGGCGATCCCCGCATGGAATGATGGCGGCCTTCGCGCGTCCAACCGCCAGAACGAAAACCAAGGGACTATATTTGGTGGGCGGGGGAGCGCATCCGGGGGCCGGGGTGCCGATGGCGACACTCTCCGCCAAGCATGCGGCCGCGGCGATCTTGAGCGACCTCACTTTGACATAGAGGTGCCGCCAGGTGGCTATGCCTGGTGGTATATTGATGGCGTCAGCGATGATGGCAAGCGTGCCGTTTCTGTCATCGGCTTTATCGGTTCGGTCTTCTCGCCATGGTATGCTTGGTCGGGCCGTGGGAATCCTGGCAATCATTGCTGCATCAATGTTGCAACCTATGGTCGAGGTGGCCGCTTTTCCATGACAGACCGTGGCCAGACAGCGTTGCGGCAAACTTCGGACATGCTCACCATTGGCCCATCGTCTCTGCATTGGACCGGAAAGCAATTGGTGATTGATGTGGATGAAATATCTTCATTGCCCATCATTTCTAGAATGCGGGGACAGATCACTTTGACCCCGCCGGCCCTCACACAAATTGAATTGCCACTCACAGCTGATGGGGCCCATGTCTGGCGTCCGTTTGCTCCAATTGCGCGTATTTCTGTCGATCTAGAGGCGGAGGGCTGGCAGTTTGATGGGCATGGCTATTTTGACAGCAACTTTGGCACACGCGCCCTAGAGGAGGATTTCAGCTCTTGGACCTGGGCGCGGTATCCGACTCAATCCGGGGCCACTTGTTTTTATGATGCTGAGCGCCGCGATGGCACGCGCTTGGAGGCGGCTATTGGATTTGCCCCGGACGGCCAGGCCGCGCATGTTTCGGCGCCGGGATCTGCGCGCTTCAACCGAACGCTCTGGGCTCTTCCCCGCGCCACCCGTGCTGATCCAGGGCATCGACCAAAGCAGATCAAATCCATGCTCGACGCACCATTTTACTCCCGATCCGTTGTCGAAACCGTGCTGAATGGTGAGCGGGTGCAGGGGGTGCATGAAGCGCTCGATCTCAACCGCTTTGAGTCACCGATCATCAAATCCATGCTGGCTTGCCGTGTGCCGCGCCGGGCAAAGTGGAAATTCTAACTATTCTGCGAGCATAGCGCCGCTGGATTGGGCACGTTCTTTGCGTTTCAGCTCGGCCATGGCGGCAATAAAAGCGCCGGTATGCCCTTGGCCCCATGACATGGCGTGGCGTTCGTTGATGGCCACGGCATCAACTAAAAACTGAACCTCCGGCAGCGGTCGCGCGTAGAGCACTGGGGACCTTGGCATGACCAAACCTGCGGCTGTTCGGAGCGACGATTTCGCAAGAAGCGCCATTTTCTGTGCTTTAGTTGTTCGGCCCCGGTGGGTGATGGAATCATAGTGATTGCGGGCCACGGCTTGACCGATTGCGTCATAAATATAACGGGCCGCATAGATTCCCGTACGGGCATTCAGCGGTAATGCGGCAACGCCGGCCTCGGATCTCACATAGAGCGCATGGGCCTCGGATAATAGTTTTTTAACCATACGGCGCAGTTCTGGCGTCGCCTCGGTCACGCTCAAAACTTGCTGCGGATCAAGCCCTTCAGCATCGATCCACTCAAGTGGCAGGTAAATTCGTCCTGCCCGTGCATCCTCGCCCACATCCCGCGCAATATTTGTCAGCTGCATCGCCACACCTAGATCGCAAGCCCGCGCCAATGCGTCTGCATCGCGCACGCGCATCAAGACACACATCATTGCACCCACGGCCGAGGCCACGCGGGCGCAATAGCCGCGCAGGTCCGAGAGGCTGGAATAGCGGTGCTCCATTGCGTCCCATGCCAAACCTTCAAGCAGAGCTTCGGGCAGGGCGGCTGGCATTTCGAAATCCTCCACCACTGAAGCAAAGGCCCGATCCTCGGGGGCATTGCGCGGTCGTCCCGCATAGACAAGTGCCAACCGTTCTTGCAATTCAATCACGGCGCGGGTCTTGTTCTGCCCCTCATCCACTTCGTCATCGGCCAATCGGCAAAAGGCATAGAGCGCCAAGGCCGGATCACGGACGGAGGCGGGCAATAATTTTGATGCAGCATGAAAAGACAATGACCCGGTGCGGATCACGTTGCGGCAATGCTCCAGATCATCAGCGCGTATCATTCAGCGGCCATCCTTGTTTTGCTCTGTGCAACCGGCGCATCGGGCACAAGTTTTGACAAGACCTCTGCGCTGGAGATGACGCCAGGCAGCCCGGCGCCCGGATGCGTTCCTGCGCCAACAAGATAGAGGCCGCGGGCCTCTTCGCTCACGTTATGGGGTCGGAACCAAGCGCTCTGCAGAATGCGCGGCTCAATGGAAAATCCTGCGCCATGCGGGCTGAGATAGCGATCCTCAAAGGTTTCGGGCGTGAAAATTGTTTCCGTTGAAATGCAGGCTTCGAAGCCGGGCATCAATTTCTCCACTTCGGCGGCCACCTTGGCGCGGTAGATCGGCATCTCCTTTTGCCAATCGACTTTGTTCTTCCAGCCCAAATGTGGGACGGGTGATAGTACATAGAATGTATCATCCCCCGCGGGCGCGACACTTGGGTCGGTCACAGATGGCCTGTGGATATAGAGGCTCATGTCGTCCGACAAACGGCCTTTGAGAAAGATGTCTCGCAACAGGCCCTTATAGCGTGGTCCATTGGCGATCGTATGATGCCCCACATCCGCCCATCGGCCCGCGGTTCCCCGCGTTCCAAAATACCAAACGAATAAGCCCATTGACCAGCGCTTGCGCGCAAGTTTTCCGGTCGTCCAGCGTCGACGGCTGTGTTTGCGCAGGAGGTGATCATAGGTATGACCGGCATCGGCATTGCTTACAATCAATGGCGCATCGAACCTTTGGCCGTCGGTGAGAACAACCGCTTGCGCAGCCCCGTTCTTGATAAGAATTTCATCCGCGACCGCGTTTTGGTGAATTTGCCCGCCTTGGGCGCGCACCACTGCGGCCATGGCATCCGCAATCTGTTGCACCCCGCCCATCGCGTAATGCACACCATAAGTTTTTTCCAAATGCGCCACCAAAGCATAGATTGAGGTGACATGCATCGGGTCGCCACCGATGAACAAGGGGTGAAAGGAGAGGGCCATTCTGAGCCGCTCATCCTTGACGCGCCGCGCGGCCAGACCATAAATTGAACGATCCGCGCGCAGCATGGCAAATGTCGGCAGGACTTTTAGGGTTTCCCAAAGCCGGTGCATGGGCTCGGCCACCATGCCCTCATAGCCGATGATATAGCGTTTCTGCGAGTCTTTCAAAAAGCGTTTGTAGCCCGGCAAATCCGCAGGGTTCAGCCTCTGGACCTCGGATTGCATTTTCTCATCATCGCCGCTGGCCCGAAAATATGACCCATCCGGCCAACGAATCTCATAGAAGGGCTCGAGCGGTCGCAGATCTACATCTGCGTGAAAATCTCGACCACAGGCGGCCCAGAGGGATTCAAACACTTTCGGCATAGTGACAATCGTCGGCCCCAAATCAAATCGGTGACCATCTTGTGTGACTGAGGAGCCACGGCCGCCAACACGATCAAGCTTGTCCAACACAGTGACCGCATAGCCCTTTGCGCCCAACCGCATCGCTGCCGCCAGCCCGCCCAGGCCGGCGCCAATCACAACCGCGCGGTTGTCTTGGGTGCTTTGATCAGGGTTGGTCATAAATTTCTCGCCCGCCATATGTCTAGAATTATTTACAACCATAGGTCTTATGAGCTTCCCAATGCAAGGATAATGTGTCAACATATTCTGACACATTTACCAGGTGCACAGGGCATGACGCAGATCGTCACAATTAGTTTCTTTCGTTTTGGGTCCGTTCGCTCGCGACTTTGGGCCTTCGCTATGATGGGTCTGGCCAGAGGGCAGATGTCGCGCGTACCGGGTATTGGATTTTGGAAATTATTTGGATCTGGCTCCAATGAAGGCTTTACGCCCAAACCCAATGTGTCTGTCTACGCGGTGCTGGCGACTTGGCCGGATCGGCAAACCGCGGAGCGCAGCTTGCAACAGAGCGCTATCTTCGCACGCTACCGTCAGCAGGCGATCGAAAACTGGACCGTTTTTATGAAAGCGGAGACAGCGCGGGGCCAGTGGTCGGGCCAAACTCCATTTTCCGCAACGACTCAAAATCAGAATGGCCCGCTTGCGGTGATCACCCGCGCCACGCTGCGGCCGCGAAACCTGGCCCGATTTTGGCGCCGTGTCCCTAATATTTCACAGGTGATTGGCCAAGATCCCAATGTTGTTTTCAAGATCGGAATTGGTGAAGTGCCCTGGTTCCAACAGGTGACCTTCTCCATATGGCCCAGCTTGGAGCATATGAACAATTTTGCACGCAAAGGGCATCATGCGCGGGCCATTCAGGCCGTGCGGATGGAGGGATGGTTCAAAGAAGAACTCTACGCCCGGTTTACCCTCATCGCAGACACAGGCACTTGGGAGGGCGACTCCCCTCTAAAAAAACTGGATATCTCATGAAGCAGCCTTTTCCTTTCTCAGCCATTGTTGGACAGGATGATATGAAACTGGCCATGGTGTTAACCGCTATTGATCCATCGATCGCAGGGGTTCTTGTCTTTGGAGAGCGTGGCACCGGCAAATCTACGGCGGTGCGGGCTTTGGCGGGACTGTTGCCGCCAATCCTCGCTGTAAAGGCCTGCCCGGTGAATAGCGCGGACATCAAAGATTGCCCCGCGTGGTGCGAAATATCGGACGCGCGTGTGCAAAGCATTGCCACGCCCGTTGTGGATCTGCCTTTGGGCGCGTCGGAGGATCGTGTCACCGGGGCGCTCGATATCGAAAAAGCATTAACCAAGGGTGAGAAAGCCTTTCAACCCGGCCTATTTGCCCAGGCGAACCGCGGGTATCTTTATATAGATGAGGTGAATCTTCTTGAAGATCACATTGTGGATCTTTTGCTGGATGTGGCGCAATCGGGTGAAAATGTCGTGGAACGCGAGGGTCTGTCCATTCGCCATGCCGCGCGTTTCGTATTGGTTGGCTCTGGCAATCCCGAAGAGGGCGAATTGCGGCCGCAATTGATGGATCGCTTCGGACTGTCTGTCGATGTGCTGTCCCCTACAAATATTGATGAAAGAATTGAGGTCATAAAGCGCCGCGACGCTTATGAGAATGACCATGAGGCCTTTATTGCGCATTGGCAGTCGGAAGACGCCACTCTGCGGGCGCGCATTGTTGCTGCGCGCGCCGCTTTGGCAGATTTGCAAACTGCCGATAGCGCCCTGCGCCGCGTCGCGGAGCTTTGCATCGCCTTGGGTTCGGATGGGTTGCGCGGGGAATTGACGCTTTTGAAAGCGGCGCGGGCCTTTGCTGCATTTGCAGGTGATGAGGCCGTCACAGATGAGCATATCCGCAAGACCGCCGTGCTGGCCCTGCGCCATAGATTGCGCCGCGATCCTTTGGACGAGTCTGGCTCAAGCAGTCGGGTGGCGCGGACCGTCTCAGAAATTTTAGGCGATTGATATGACCCTTTGGGAGAGGGCGCAGCTGGCGATTACGCTCCTTGCGATAGATCCCCAAAGGCTTGGGGGCTTGGTTATTCGTGCCCGCGCCGGCCCCGCTCAGGCCGCAATGCTTGCCGCCGTTCAATCGCTCGATCTGGCCAAGGTCAAGTTGCAGCATCACATGACGGTTGAGGTTCTCAACGGCGATATTGATTTAACGGCCTCTTTGGCGGGGCGCCAATTGGTGACGCGCAAAAGTATTTTTGACTGCGCTCCGTCATTGTTCATACTTCCTATGGCGGAGCGCAGCGCACCACAGTTTTCTGCGCGAATATGCCAAGCCTTGGAGGAGGGCCGTGGTCATGCTCTTCTCGCCTTGGATGAAGGCGTGGAGGTCGGGGATGGCCTGCCGGATGCGCTGACAGATCGCCTGGCGTTTCATGTCACCCTCGACGATTTGGCCCTGCAAGATTTATCACCCATGACATTGCCCAGATCATTGGAAGACATCCGCGCTGCGGTCCGTGGTGTAACTCTGCCGGCTGATGTGATGGAGGAGGCTGTTATCCTGGCCGCATCGCTCGGCATTTCAAGCCTGCGTGCTCCGCTCTTGCTGGGCTATGCGGCGCAAGCTCATGCCGCCCTTCACGCCCGATATGAGGTGACGGAAGAAGATTTAAAACTGGCCGTGATGCTGGTTTACCCACATAGGGCCACGCGCTTGCCTCAGGATCCAGAGCCGGAGGCGCCATCTGAACAGACAAACCCAGCGGAGGCGCCGCAAGACCCAAATCAAGCCATACCGCCGAATGACTTAATGATCGAAGCCGTCAAGGCCGTCCTGCCGCCGGGTGTTTTGGCCCAGTTGCAAACTGTGGTAAAACAGCCTGCGTCTGGCTCGGGATCTGGCGCGCGCCGCAAAGGAAATCACCGCGGGCGTCCCTTGCCGGCCAGATTGGGCCCCAAGAACAGTGGGGCCCGGGTTGATCTCGTGGCCAGCTTGCGGGCCGCAATTCCTTGGCAAACTCTGCGCAAGACCGCAAACCCTGAGGCCGTGGGACCGATTTTCAAAGCCTCTGATTTGCGTCATAAACGCTATGAAATTGGGTCAGATCGCCTGCTTATTTTCACGGTGGATGCGTCAGGTTCCGCTGCCGTTGCTCGCTTGGCTGAGGCCAAGGGCGCGGTCGAACTGCTGCTTGGCGAGGCCTATGCTCGACGGGATCATGTGGCGCTTTATGCGTTCCGTGGAACGGGGTCCGAGGCGTTACTGCCTCCAACAAGATCACTTGTGCAAACCAAAAAGCGGCTGGCCGCGCTGCCTGGTGGCGGAGCCACGCCCTTAGCTGCCGGGCTTGCGGCCGCGTTTCAACTTGCATTGCAAGAACGGCGCAATGGTCTGACGCCGACGTTGATTTTGCTAACTGATGGGCGTGCCAATGTGGCGCTTGATGGATCGAATGATCGCGCGCAAGCGGCGGCGGACGCATTGATGTTGGCACAAAAGATTGCTGAGGCGCAGATCCCGGCTTTGGTTATCGATACAACCATCCGGCCAGAGAAAACGCTACAAACCCTGGCTGGGAAAATGCGGGCACACTACATTGCTTTGCCCCGCTCGGATGCAAAATCAGTGTCCGGTGCCGTCTCTTCAGCTTTGGCGCATTCGTGATGAACTGGCAGCACGCAAAGCCATATTGGCCCTTTGCGCAGTATTCGCAGTTTACGCTGCAAAAACCGCATTTATGGCATATTCAGGATATCGGAACTGGGCCGGTGATTTTGCTGATTCATGGTGCTGGCAGTACAACCCACAGCTGGCAACACCTCGTGCCTTTCCTAACGGATAGATACCGCGTGATTATGGTGGATCTGCCGGGTCAAGGCTTTACCCGCCTGGGTGCGCAGCAACGTTGCGGGTTGGATCACATGGCTGAAGACCTAACCAGCTGTTTGACGGCGCTTGATCTCGCGCCCAAGGTCATTATTGGCCATTCCGCGGGCGTTGCAATTGCGCTTCGCCTTGCGGAGCTTGCGAAGTTTGACTGTAAAGTTATCGGGATCAACGCTGCGCTTGATCACTTTCGCGGTGTCGCGGGGGTTTTATTTCCGCTTTTGGCAAAGGCCATCGCCAACATGCCGTTCTCAAGCAGTCTCCTGAGTAAAATTGCCGGTCATGATCAAACAGTCGATCGCATTCTCAAAGGCACCGGTTCAACTCTGACGGCGGCGGATGTAGAATTTTACAAAGAGTTGATGCGCAGCCGCTCTCATATTGGGGCCACCTTGCAGATGATGGCGCAGTGGGATCTTGAACCGCTATTGGCGCGGTTGCCGAGATTACAAACTGAGACCCATCTGATTGCGTCTTCCAATGATCTCGCGGTGCCCTGCGCAACCTCCCAACGGGCGGCCGCTTTGTTGCCGAATGCAGATTACCAAGCCCTGCCCAATCTTGGGCATCTGGCGCATGAAGAGGACGCCGCCACCATCGCCGCTTGCATTGCGCCAATGTTGGATTTGGGCTGCGCCTCTGGAACATAAGGTCGGCCGCGACGGGCAACCCTCACCCGGCCACCGTCATCAACCCGAAGTTGCACCTATCATCCAAACCTTAAAATATCTTGTATAAAAGCCGTTTTTTGCGTAGCACTTCCACCTATGGGAAAGATTGATGTGTCGAATTTAAATTTTGAGAGGTTGGAGCCTCAGATCTCCGAAGCTGCGCGGTTGATGGAGATGCTGTCGCATCCTGCGCGGCTGCGGATTCTTTGCACCATGCTGGGCGGCGAAAAAAGTGTACAGGAGTTGGCGATCAATGCGAGCCTGTCACAGCCGGCCATGTCGCATCATTTGCGCAAGCTGCGCGACTCCGAGTTGGTGAACACCCGGCGCGACAAGCAAACCATATATTATTCCCTGAAAGGCGAGCATGTGGCGGCCGTGTTGGAAGTCTTGCACGGCTTATACTGCAGCGAGCTTATTCTTTAAGCGGCGCATCATCGGCCGCTATTTTCACAGCGCTTGCGTCTGCTTGGCTCAAGTCCTCTGGCTCTAAAAGAGGCGGGAAATCCTCATCTGACCGCGCCATGTGACCTACGATCAACGGCAGCATATCTGGGCTCACCGCCTCGGACATTGGTGGGCGTTTCCAAGCGATGCTGTCTATGGCTTCACAATTGAGACAGACTGGCTCCCAATCGTGATGCACATGCCCGCAGTTATCGCAAATCCACTGTGGGTCGCGCTGGGCGGAAATGGCTTGGGTCAAGAGCCGGCGCACAGATTGATCATCGGCCCCGTCGCCGCGCTCAATGGCCGCGAGAATGGTCAATGCGCGCATTGTGGGATCGGTCTTTGCAAGGTCCCCAAGCGCCTGCCGGGCCGCATCAAAATCGGCCATTGCGACGTAAAGTTCCGCCATCAGCATTTTGGTTTCGGGATGAGATTCTGTACCTTTGGTAAACTGTCCAAACCGTTTGAGCCGGGCCGCGGAGGCTTCATCCGGGGCGAGGGCGGCAAAACCGGCCGCGAGGTCTGGATGGGGCGCCAATTGCCAGGCCGCGCGCAGAATGCGGCTTGCTTGTTTGACATTATTTTGTTCCCGATGGCCTTCGGCGGACAGTAGGGCGGCGGGCACCAAACCGGGTGCAAGCCGGTTGGCTTCAACCGCGTAGGCTTGCGCCTCTTCCAACTTGCCCTCTGCGCGCAAATCACGGGACTGGGAGAGGGCAAAAACCGCATCGCGGCGCTTGTGCACATCTTTTGGTAAACTCCCATGTTTCAGCTTGGCGGTCAGGGTTGTCCGTACCCCGCGCCAATCTTCTTGGCCCGCTTGCAGTTTGAGCAACACATCCTGTGTTTCGCCATGCCGCGGCTTAAGTGCAAAAGCATGTTCGGCCAGTTTCAGCGCCACTTCTGTGTCGCCATCCTGCAAATGTTGTTGCAGTAGGCCATAGGTGCCAACAAAACGGGTTTTGGGATCCTTTAGCAATTTCTTATAAGTCGCCTTGGCGGTCTGCCGATCTCCATTGGCCACAGCGGCCTGTGCCATGATCAAATTGGTCAAATCTGGGCGGTTCAGCAGGCGATCGGCTTTTCTTGCCTTGGCCATTGCATCGCGACCATCGCCGCTGGCCAGAGCCATCAACCCATCGGAAAGAGCTTCAAACCCGCGGCGCTCACGGTTGCGATCGAAATAGCGCGACAGGGCGGTTTCATCGCCATTGATAAACCGTAGAAGCGCAACCACCAAACCCAAGAGTTTGAGCACAAGCCAAAAGCTTACCAGCAAACCCAGAACCAATAGGGCAGCTTGCAGCGCGCCGAAGGACAACTCCAATCCGGCATATTGAATCATGACGCCGCCTTGCGCCTCCATCAGGCGGCCGGCGCCAAAGCTGATGAGCATCACCATGGCCACGAAACTTAGGATTTTAATGAGGGACCAAAGCATTCTATTTTCCTTAATTGCCGCTTAGGGCGCTGGACAATTCTGAAAGTGCGGCTTGCACAGCCACGCGGCTTTGTGCAGCGGCGATCCAATCTTGCAGGTGATTTTGGCCCAGTTGCGGCAGGGCAGAGAGTTCTGAAAGAGCCGCTGTTAGATCGCCCTTGGTCACGGCCGCTTGCGCGCGCGACAGCACAGCCTCTGCTGAATTGCCCGGCTGCGGCTCTAAAGATCGGACGCCAAATTGGGCTTTCAAAAAGGCGAGCAGGCGGTTCTCCCCCGTCTGAGGCCCCTCGGCCAGACGTATCGCCTTCAAAGCGGCCCGCGCGGCGGGCGAAAACCGATCTTGCAAACCTCCCAGTTGAGCCACGCCATCCTTGGCATGGGCCTGTAAGGCTTCGGGCAGGTCAATCTCTGTCGCGGAGATCAAATCAGAGAGGGCCGCTTCATAGCCTGCGCCATTTTCGGCAGCGGCTCTGATGGCATTGAGCGCCGCGGTGATGGTGCCGGTCCGTGTGCGGGCGTCGGTGGTCATTTGCAGCTCTTCTGCTTTGGCTTTTGTTTGCTCGATCTGTGCGCTTGCCGATTGCACGACCTCCGCCAGATCGCTGCGCAATTGGGCCAGCTCGCTTTCGTAGGCTTTGATCGCTTGGGGCGAGACGCTTTGCGCCAATGGCTGCTTTTCCACCTCCTCAAGTCGAAGGGTAAGCGCTTGCAGCTGTGTTTCAATCTTTGTCTGGCGCTGGTCGATGTCACGGCGCAGCGCGTCAATCGCTTCGGTCATGGCAATGACTGTGGCGCTGTGATCTTTCGGTGCGGGCTTGGCTTGGATTTGTTTAATCTGCGTCTCTTGCTCCGCCAGCTGCTTCGCCAGACTGTCTTGCGCAGAAACGATGGGCGCCAGAGGATCTGAGGGGTTGAGATAAGCAGGCAGGACTGCGGCGCCAAAGCCCAGCCCACCGGCCAAAACCCCACCAGCTAAAAAGGGCAATATGACCTGAAAGTTCGAATTATTGGGGGTGTCGCGCGCCGCGGGGTCCTCTGGCGGAGCGGTGCCAGGGTCCGATTGCTCCACCAGTTCAGCATCCTCAATGGGCCGCCCGGTTGCGTCTTTAGGATCTTTATTGGACACGATTTTTACCTTTTGTCTTTCGCCCTGTTTCAAACCTATCCGCCTGGGCAAAATCTCTCAACCACTCTTCACATCCATGAGCGGTGTTATGACTGCCACCATGGCTTGTCTGTTGGGTTGGGCGGCTGTGGTGATCTGACCAAAGCCAGCCTCTTGGCACAGCGCGGCTATGGTGGGGCTCAAAGCCACGGCCCAATGCGGCCGCCAATCCAACGCAAGTTTCCCGAGAAGTTTGGCGCTGCGGGCAGAAAAAATCGGCAGAATGACGGGTGAGGATCGACGCAAACTCTCATGGGTTTCTGCCTGTAGAGGAAGCGCGATTTGCTCATAGACAACCACGTTTTCAACCGGCAAGGGGGTGCTGCGAAAATGCTCCGCCATGTTGAGGGTTGTATGGGTGCCCCGTAGGTGCAGCAGCGGTCCCTCTTGGCAGACTGTTGGCAGGGCTTCGCAGAGGTCTCTGGCCGTATCGGCCAAATGATATGCGTTCAGCCCCAAGGCGCGCGCGGCTTGGCTGGTGGAGTCTCCAACGCAATAGCACGGCAACCGCGACCCTCTGAGTGCCACTGGCAAATATGACAGCGCGTTGGCCGAGGTGATGATCAACCCTGTGCAGGCTGAGATGTCACAGGCTGTCTCGACCGGGGCAATCTTCATGATTGGGTCAATTGTGATTTGATCTGGCTGCACACCCTGCGCGATGAGCGCATCCGCAAAGTGACGTGCTTGGGCATGAGGGCGCGTGAGCAATATATTGGGCAATCGTCCACCGTAGGATTGAGCAGGAACTGCAACGATGTTAGGCCTTAGGACAAATTTGCGCAACAGGGGCCGAGCAATGAGCAAATCAAAGGACGTGTCATGACTGTGTGCATTCTGGGTGCCGGCGCCTTCGGCACGGCTCTGGCGGTTGCCCTGTCGGATCGCCATGACGTCCGCCTCTGGGGACGCGACGGGGCAGCGCTCCGTGAGATGGCGCAGAGCCGCAAATCACCGCGGTTGCCAGATGTTACCTTGGTTGAAAATATCACGGTGACCTGTGATGCCAAAATGGCCCTACAGGGCGCGGACTTCATATTGAGTGCCATTCCATTGCAAGCCACCCATGCGGCCTTGAGCGAATTGGTGCCTTTGTTTGCCGGTCAGCCGTTGATTGGGTGCAGCAAGGGGGTGGATCTGACGACTGGTCTGGGTGGTTATTCGGTGTTGCGATCCGTTTATGTGGCAGGCCCTTCAGGCTTGCTGACGGGTCCAAGCTTTGCCGCGGATATCGCGGGCGGCTTGCCAACAGCCTTGACCCTTGCTGCCGCGGCGCAAGAGGATGCCGGCGCCTGGCAGGCGGCTTTGTCCACAGAAACATTGCGGCTTTATACCTCGAGTGATCCCATCGGGGCTGAGCTTGGTGGGGCGTTGAAAAATGTCATTGCTATCGCCTGTGGCGCCACTATTGGCGCGGGGCTTGGGCAAAGTGCGCGGGCGGCGCTCATCACGCGCGGACAGGCCGAAATCATGCGCTATGCGGTGAAACTTGGCGCGCAACCAGAAACTTTGGCGGGTCTGTCAGGCTTTGGTGATCTTTGTCTCACATGCACATCCCAAAAATCACGAAACTACCAATTCGGTCTCGCACTTGGGAGGGGCCAGGCCTTTGATAAGGCGGTCACCGTAGAAGGCAGGGCCACAGCTTTGGCGCTTTTGCCGATCATGGAGCGGCTTGATATCGATATGCCGATTACAAAAGCGGTTGCGGGCCTGTGTTCTGGCGCGATAACTGTGTCGCAAGCTTTGGCAGCCCTCATGGCGCGGCCCCTCAGAAAGGAATTATAATGCGTATTGCTGTTATCACCCGCGATAAACCTGGACATCTGCACCTGCGCGTGGAGACGCGTGACGCGCATTTGGCCTATATTAAGGAGACTGGCCTTGTTGAAATGGCAGGTCCGTTTTTGGACGACGCCGAGCAAATGTGCGGCTCGCTGATTGTTCTGGAGGTTGAAAATATGGCCGCAGCGCAGGCCTGGGCCGAAAATGATCCCTATAACAAGGCTGGATTGTTCGAAAGCGTGACGCTGAGCCAGTGGAAGAAAGTCATCGGCTGATGGCCTATTGGTTGTTCAAATCGGAGCCAGCCACCTGGTCCTGGGCAGATCAACAGGCAAAAGGCGAGGCCGGAGAAGAATGGGACGGCGTGCGCAATTATCAGGCACGCAATAATATGCGCGCGATGCAGCTGGGCGATCAGGCGTTTTTCTATCATTCGCAGAGTGAGAAGGCGATTGTCGGCATCGTGGAGGTCTGCGCCCTGTCGCATCCAGACAGTCAAACCGAAGATCCTCGGTGGGAGTGTGTTGATATCCGTGCCGTCAGGTCATTGGCCAAACCTGTCACCCTGCACATGTGTAAAGAAGACCCGCGACTGGCGGATATGGCTTTGGTCAAATATACACGGCTTTCGGTGCAACCGGTTCGCGATGAAGAATGGGACATTATTCTTGAGCTGTCGGCGCGGTGAACCGCGCGCTTGTCGCGGTGCTTTACATAGAATTTTTACTTTTTTAACATAAGTCTATTCTTATTCGGAGGCATATTATGGAAATTTTCAATGTATTGGCGGCAGCGGCCGCATCGTTTTTCTTCGGGGCCCTTTGGTACATGGTTTTATCTGGACCTTGGATGGCCGCGTCTGGCGTGGCGCAAGGGGCAGATGGCAAGCCGTTGAATGCTTCAAACCCACGGCCCTATATTCTGAGTGCGGTCTCGGCAGTTCTGGTCGCCGGGATGATGCGCCATGTGCTCGCGGCCAGTGGGGTGACCTCCATCTCTGGTGGTGCGATTGCAGGGTTTGGCATTGGCGCGTTTTTGATTGTGCCCTGGATGATGATGAACAATGAATTTGCCGGCAAGCCGTTTCAATTGACTGTGATTGACGGCGGCTATGCGGTGATCGGATGCACCCTCATGGGCACGGTTTTGATGGCGTTTTAATCTCAAGGTTGGCGCGGCGAAAGCGGTGCAAATTTTGCCAGCATAGCCCTTGATCTTTGGGGTCCATACCTCATATGCAAATGACAAGCTATGAGGAGCGCCGCAGATGACAAAAGCCCTAACCCGTATTCAGGAGTTCCTCAAGCTGGAAGCCAGCGCCGGGTTGGTGCTGATGGCCATGGCGCTCTTGGCCATGCTCTTTGCCAATACAACCCTTGCTCCGATCTATTCTGGAATATTGGACACAAATGTTCGTATTGGGATTGCCAGTTTTGAGATTTCAAAACCGGCACTTTTGTGGATCAATGACGGGCTCATGGCGATTTTCTTCTTCCTGGTCGGGCTGGAGATCAAGCGTGAAGTTCTTGCCGGTGAGCTGTCGAGCTTTGATAAGGCTGCCCTGCCCATTATAGCGGCGCTGGGCGGAATGGCTGTGCCGGGTTTGGTCTATTATTTCATCAACTCGGGATCCCCAGAAACCCTTGTGGGATGGGCTATCCCAACGGCAACAGATATTGCGTTTGCGCTCGGAATTTTGGCTTTGGTCGGCAGCCGCGCGCCTTTGGCGTTGAAAGTCTTCCTCCTGGCCGTGGCCATTATTGACGATCTCGGCGCAATTGTGATCATTGCGGTATTTTATACCTCGGACCTGTCCACCAATGCGCTGACCCTTGCTCTGCTTGGGTTTGCCGTAGCTGTCGGATTGAACCGCGCTGGGGTGAAACGCGCGGCGCCTTATGTTTTGATTGGCGTCTTGATGTGGGTTTTTGTTTTGAAATCTGGTGTGCATGCGACCCTGGCCGGAGTGATGATCGCCTTAACCGTTCCGATGAAGCGCGAGGATGGCGACCACTCTTTGCTCCACCATCTTGAGCATGCGCTGCATCCTTGGGTTGCTTATATGATTTTGCCGATTTTTGCATTTGCCAATGCGGGTGTCACACTCACGGGTTTGACCTGGGCCGATTTTGCACAGCCTTTGACCTTGGGTATTGCCGCAGGGCTTTTCATCGGAAAACAGATTGGGGTCATGGGCGCCACAGTTCTTGCGGTTAAAACCGGGTTTGCGCGGCTGCCGCAGGGTGTCAGCTGGAGGCATATCTACGGCATTGCTGCGCTGACGGGGGTGGGTTTTACCATGAGCCTCTTCATTGGATCTCTGGCCTTTGGCGCGGATGACAAGATGAATGCCGTGCGCTTAGGTGTTTTGCTTGGATCTGTGGTTTCAGGCCTATTTGGCTATGTGATCTTACGCAGCGCGCCGCAAAAAGCACTGACTGCCGAAGACCACCCCACGACAGGCTAAGGATCTTACCGCTGCTGTTGATTTCTGCCAAGGCGCTGCATAAATATGATGTAGCTGTGATCGTGAAATTTATTGTAAATGACTCGCATGTCTGACCTCCGCCCGATCGACTGCACCGCATGCCCTATTCGGCACCGCGCGGTCTGTGCGCGCTGTGATGCGGCGGAGCTCGATCAACTCGCAGCGATTAAAACATACCGCAACTTTTCCGCCGGCGCGCAGATCATGCAGCGGGGCGCGCCTTTGGAGTTTGTTGCCTCCGTGGTCACGGGCGTGGTTTCTCTGTCCAAAACCCTGGAGGATGGGCGCATACAGACGGTGGGCCTGCTACTCGCCTCCGATTTCATAGGCCGGCCAGAACGGGTTGCGATTGATTTTGATGTCACGGCCACCACGGATGTGGTGCTGTGTTGCTTTCAGCGCGCAAATTTCAAGGCCATGCTCGACTGTACCCCGCATCTGTCGCACCGCCTATTGGAAATGACGCTGGATGAACTGGATGCTGCCCGCGACTGGATGTTGCTCCTAGGGCGCAAAACCGCGCGGGAACGGCTGGCCAGTTTCTTTGAGCTTTTGGCTTTGCGCGCGCAGCCTGCGCTGGCAGTGGGCTGGACCCCGCGTATTGAGCTGCCGCTCAGTCGGGAAGAGACTGCCAATTATCTAGGGCTGACCCTCGAAACCGTCAGCCGTCAGTTGAGCCAGTTGAAGGCTCAAGGCATTTTGGAATTTCACGACCGCCGCCATTTTTCCGTGCTGGACCGGGCAAAGTTGCAGGCGGCAACTGGCAGTGAAGAAAAAAGTTACCCGACAGTCTAATTTTTATGTGCAAAATTGATCCAGATCAAAGTTTGCACACCGCAACTTCGTTATCCATGCTCGCAATCTCATCGGAGACAGTGCGGACGCGCGCCTCTCTAGATCAAGGGCGAATAGATGGATATCTTCAAAATTCCGCTGCTATTGGCAATCTCATTCTTCGGATTGCTGGCAGCAAATTGGGGCGTTGACCCTGCGTATCGCTTTCACGGGCTCGTGATTGCGTTGGTTGCGTTTTCGGTTTTTATCATGGCGCTGCGCCGGGCGGGCGAGCCGCCACGCCAAGCCTCAGAGGCCGGCGCCTATTGCGATGACGTGATCCGCGCAGGCGTCATTGCGACGGCATTTTGGGGCATGGCAGGTTTTGCTGTTGGAGTTTTGATTGCCTTTCAACTCGCTTTTCCAGCGCTTAATTTTGACTGGGCGCAGCCCTATGGCAATTTTGGACGCCTCCGCCCGTTGCACACCAGCGCGGTGATTTTTGCATTTGGCGGCAATGCACTGATCACCACCTCTTTTTACATTGTGCAGCGGACCTGCGGTGTGCGCCTCTGGGGCGGCAAAACCTATTGGTTTGTGTTTTGGGGCTATCAGCTGTTCATCGTTTTGGCAGCGACGGGATATCTTCTTGGTGCCACGCAATCGAAAGAATATGCCGAACCTGAATGGTATGTGGATATTTGGCTGACTGTGGTCTGGCTGGCCTATCTCGCGGTCTATCTCGGCACCATCGTGAAGCGGCGCGAGCGGCATATCTATGTGGCCAATTGGTTCCTATTAAGTTTCATCATCACCGTGGCGATGCTGCATTTGGTCAATAACATGTCCATTCCTGTGAGCCTCTGGGGCAGTAAATCGGTGCAGGTTTTCTCTGGCGTTCAAGATGCGATGACCCAATGGTGGTATGGCCATAACGCAGTCGGGTTTTTCCTGACAGCGGGCTTTCTCGGCATGATGTATTACTTCGTTCCCAAACAGGCCGAGCGCCCCGTTTACAGTTACAAATTGTCGATCATCCACTTTTGGGCGTTGATTTTTCTGTATATCTGGGCCGGACCGCACCACTTGCACTATACAGCCCTGCCGGATTGGGCCTCGACCCTTGGCATGGTCTTCTCAGTGATCCTGTGGATGCCAAGCTGGGGCGGGATGATCAACGGGCTCATGACCCTGCAAGGTGCTTGGGACAAGCTGCGCACAGATCCTATATTGCGGATGTTTGTGCTTAGTCTTGGATTTTATGGCATGTCGACCTTTGAAGGGCCGATGATGTCGATCAAAGCGGTCAACAGTTTGAGCCATTATACCGATTGGACCATCGGCCATGTGCATTCGGGTGCTTTGGGCTGGAACGGTATGATCACCTTTGCCTGTCTGTATTTCCTGACGCCGCGCCTGTGGGGGCGGGCACAGATGTATTCCATGCGCGCGATTGATTGGCACTTTTGGCTCGCGACTTTGGGTATTGTTCTTTACGCCGCATCCATGTGGGTGACCGGCATTATGGAAGGTCTGATGTGGCGAGAAGTCGACGATCAGGGGTTCTTGGTCAACAGCTTTGCAGACACGGTGAGCGCCAAATTCCCAATGTATCTTGTGCGCGGTTTGGGCGGCGTATTGTTCCTCGCAGGTGCTGGGATCATGTGCTGGAACATGTGGATGACGATCCGCGGCGCCGCGCCGAAGCGCGCTGAGCTGCCCAGCTCTGCCCTTCCAGCCGAATAAGGACACCCAGCTATGAGCATCATTGATAAACATGCCATTTTAGAGAAAAGCCCGTCGTTGCTGCTCGCCTTCTCTTTGTTTGTGGTGACCATTGGCGGGATTGTGGAAATCGCGCCTCTGTTTTGGCTGCAAAACACCATTGAGGATGTGGAGGGGATGCGCCCCTATTCACCTTTGGAACTGACGGGCCGCGACATCTACATTCGTGAAGGGTGCTACGTTTGCCACAGCCAGATGATCCGCCCCATGCGGGACGAGGTTGAGCGTTACGGCCATTATTCGCTGGCGGCCGAAAGCAAATATGACCATCCGTTCCAATGGGGATCCAAGCGCACTGGTCCAGATTTGGCGCGGGTTGGCGGGCGCTATTCCGATGAATGGCATGTTGCGCATTTGATCGATCCGCAATCGGTTGTGCCGGAAAGTGTCATGCCGAAATATGGGTTTTTGATGGACAGGCCCATTGAAGAGGATGGCATTGAGGCCTTGCTCAAAACGCACCGGCTGGTCGGCGTGCCCTATAGTGACGCACAGATTGCTGCGGCTGCGGAGGATTTTAATGCCCAAGCCGATCCTGATGCGGATACCGATGCCCTGCTGGCGCGCTATCCGGGCGCAGTTGTGGCCAATTTTGATGGGCAAGACCATCTGACAGAAATGGATGCATTGGTGGCCTATATGCAAATGCTTGGCACGCTGGTTGATTTTTCCACCTTCACCCCCGATGCAAGCCGGTAGGAGCGACCATGGACACCTATTCTTTGTTGCGTGAAATTGCGGACAGCTGGATCCTTCTGGCCATGTTCATCTTCTTTATTGGCGTGATCCTCTGGGCCTATTGGCCCAGCCAAGCCGGCGCGCGGCGCGCGGCCAGCCAAATTCCTTTCCGATATGATGAGCCTTTAGACCGGCCAGTGGATCATCCAGGAAGCGAGGCCAAACATGTCGAATAAACCAACAGAAGACGCCAAAACGCCTGAAACCACGGGGCATGAGTGGGATGGCATTCAAGAGCTGAACAACCCGCTGCCGCGGTGGTGGCTCTGGACGCTCTACGCGACCATTATCTGGGGGATTGGCTATACAATTGCCTATCCAGCTTGGCCGTTGATCTCGGGCACGACGCGCGGAGTTTTAAACCATTCGACACGGATGGAAGTTGCGCAAGATATTGAGGCGCATCAAAATCTCAATGCTGGATTGGTGGCGCAATTGAATGCGGCGGATCTGTCGCAAATTGCGCCTGATGCGGATCTGCATCGCTATGGCGTGGCGCGGGGGCGGTCTGTCTTTGCGGCGCAATGCAGCCAATGCCATGGCTCTGGAGCCGCTGGCTCGCCGGGCTATCCCAACCTGCTCGACAATGATTGGCTCTGGGGCGGTGATCTGGCGGAAATTTCTTATTCTGTGCGTCATGGCATTCGCAATGACACGGATGAGGAGGCCCGCTATTCGGACATGCCCGCGTTTAAAGACATTCTGGCGGATGATGAAATTGACGCTGTTGCAGAATATGTATTTTCTTTGACTGATGCAGATCATGACAGCACTTTGGCGGAGGCAGGGGCGACCCTCTTTGCAGATAATTGTGCCGCTTGTCATGGAGAGGATGCCCGGGGCGATCGTGACCTCGGCGCGCCCAATCTGGCGGATGCGATTTGGCTCTATGGTGGCAGTCGAGCGGCCCTGACCCAGACAATTTCCCAATCGCGGTTCGGTGTGATGCCAGCCTGGGGCCAGCGCCTGTCTGAGGAAGATGTGCGCGCGGTTTCAATTTATGTGCATGCCCTAGGCGGTGGAGAGTGATCCGCCGCAGCATGCACTGCCCTCTTGTGGTGAGCCCGCAGAAAAGACCGGTTGATTGATGACAGACCCTGCTCTTTATGCCCCGCGTGAGCCGATATTTCCCCGACGGGTCGCGGGCTGGTTCCGCACGCTTAAGTGGTGGATCATGGCGGTGACGCTTGGGATCTATTACCTCACCCCTTGGATCCGTTGGGATCGCGGTGAAAATCTGCCCGATCAAGCGGTTTTGGTCGATTTGGCGCATCGGCGCTTCTTCTTTTTCTGGATCGAAATTTGGCCGCATGAGTTCTATTTCATCGCGGGTATGTTGATCATGGCCGGGGTCGGGTTGTTTCTTGTGACCTCAGCTTTGGGGAGGGTCTGGTGTGGCTATGCCTGCCCGCAAACCGTCTGGACCGACCTGTTCATCCTGACGGAGCGCTGGATTGAGGGGGATCGCAACGCGCGGGTGAAGCTGCATCATGCCGATTGGTCCCTTCGCAAAATGCGTCTGCGCCTGTTCAAATGGGCGGTCTGGCTTGGAATTGGCCTTCTGACGGGTGGGGCTTGGGTGTTTTACTTTACCGATGCTCCGAGTCTTCTGCGCGACTTGATGGCGTTTTCGGCCCATCCTATCGCCTATGGCACCATCGCGGTTTTGACCCTGACAACCTTCGTATTTGGCGGTTTCATGCGCGAACAAATTTGCATCTACGCCTGCCCGTGGCCAAGGATACAGGCGGCTATGGTCGATCAAGACACGCTAACGGTTGGCTATAGAGACTGGCGCGGTGAGCCGCGGGCCAAGGGCAAAACGCGCAGCGAGACGACCGGAGATTGCATTGATTGCATGGCCTGCGTCAATGTCTGCCCCATGGGCATTGATATTCGTGATGGCCAACAAATGGAGTGTATCACCTGCGCGCTTTGCATTGACGCCTGTGATGATGTGATGGGAAAGATTGGCAAGCCGCGGGGGCTCATAGATTATCTTTCTCTCAGCGACGAGCCGATGGAACGTGCCGGCGCCGCCCCGCGCCCCATTTGGCGCCACATATTGCGTCCACGAACGGTGTTGTATTCCGGCCTGTGGGCTGGGTTTGGCGCGCTTCTTGTCTATGGGTTGTTCATCCGTTCGGATGTAGAGCTCACGGTCAGCCCCATTCGCAATCCTGTTTACGTCACCCAATCTGACGGATCGATCCGCAATATTTACGACGTGCGTCTACGCAACAAGATCGGACAGGATCGGGAATTTCATCTCAGCTTGACCAGTGAAGAGGTGCTGCGAATCTCGCTTGAAGGGCGGGGGGAACTGCAATCGCTCGTGGTTCCAGCCGATTCCACCATTCTGCAGCGGGTCTATATCACCGCGCGCCCGGTGGACCCGGCGGCTTCTGCGGCCCAGACCGAATTGCGGATTTGGGCAGAGCATCGCGGCAGCAGCGACCGGGCAAGCCGGGATACAGTTTTTCATGGGAGGGTAAAATGATTACGCAAATCAAAGGTTGGCATGTGGCTTTGGCCTTCGGTCTGGCCTTTGGCCTTATCATTGCGGTCAACCTGACGTTGGCTTTCAATGCCATTCGTACCTTTCCCGGGCTTGAGGTGAAAAATTCCTACGTTGCCAGCCAGTCTTTTGACCGTGACCGCCAAGCACAAACTGCGCTGGATTGGCAGGTTTCGGCGCGTTTAGAAGGACAAGAGTTGGTTTTGACCATTCTGCACCAAGGCGCGCCCATCGCGCCTCGGATTGAGGAGGCGATTTTCGGTCGCGCCACCTCGGTGCATCGCGATCAATCCTTGGCGTTTAAGTTCGATGGGGCGGGGTTGCGGGCGCCTGTGGTCGCGGGGCCAGGCAATTGGAACCTGAGACTTAAGGCACGTGCGGATAATGGGGTATTGTTTCAGCAAAGGATCATCGTGGAGAGTGGATTATGAGCGCCGCTGCGGGAACCCGTGGCACACCATTGGTGCGGCTGCAATTTTCCCTGCCCACGATTCATTGCCCGGCCTGCCTTAATAAGATCGAAAGCCGGTTGAGAGAGATGCCGGGCCTGCACTGGGCGCGGGTGAACCTGTCGATGAAACGCCTCACTGTAGAAGGCGCCGTTGCCGCAGATGAGGTTCTTGGGGTTGTTTCAGATCTTGGGTTTGAAGCCTATCCATTGGACCCTGCGGCTTTGGAAAATTCGGCCGACCGGACTGGCCGGGATCTTTTGCTGCGCCTTGCTGTGGCTGGTTTTGCAATGATGAATGTCATGCTCCTGTCCGTTGCGGTGTGGTCCGGCGCGACTGGGGCCACCCGGGATTTGTTTCACCTCATTTCTGCCGCCATTGCCGTTCCAGTGGTGGTCTATTCGGGCCAGCCGTTTTTCCGCAACGCTTGGCGCGCGCTCTCTGTGCGGCGTTTGAACATGGATGTGCCGATCTCGCTGGCCATTGTTTTGGCCACAGGCATGTCGCTTTGGGAAAGCCTTCAAAGTGGCCCCCATGCCTATTTTGATGCGGCATTGTCGCTTACCTTCTTTTTGCTCATTGGCCGGTATCTGGATCATCGCACAAGAAGTTCGGCCCGCTCTGCCGCGCAAGAATTGGCGGCGCTTGAAGAGCAAAGCTGCACCCGCCTGCAGGGCCAAGAGATGGAAACCGTGCCCATCAATGAAATTTCCGTGGGCGATACGCTCTTGGTGGCTTGCGGCATGCGCGTGCCGGTGGATGGTGAACTGATCTCTGATTTGGCCGTGTTGGACAGGTCCCTACTAACCGGAGAGAGTGAGGCTTGCACCATCCTCAAAGGTGCTGATGTGCAGGCGGGTGTGGTGAATTTGTCTCGCCCGCTGCAGCTGCGGGCCACTGCGATCGGTGAGGACACGTTCTTGCGCCGGGTTGCTGCCTTGGTCGCCACTGCTGAAAACAATCGCAACAGCTATACCGCATTGGCAGACCGCGCCGCGAAGATTTATGCGCCAGCCGTGCATATACTGGCTTTGCTGGCCTTGCTCGGATGGTGGTTTGTCACGTCAGATATGCGCATCGCGCTCAATATTGCCATTGCGGTGCTGATCATCACCTGCCCTTGCGCGCTCGGACTGGCGGTGCCTTCTGTCAATATTGCAGCCGTGGGGCGTTTGTTTCGGGCTGGATTTTTGGTGAAACATGCAACGGCATTAGAGCGTTTGGCTGAGGCTGATTATGCGGTTTTCGACAAAACCGGCACCCTCAGCGCGCCGGATGTGTCGCTTGCAAAGAATGTGCCCATGGCTGCGCAGCGCGTCTGTCTGGCGCTGGCGCAGAACTCCAATCATCCGTTGTCGCGGGCTTTGGCCCGAAATCTATCCCATATTGAGCCTGCTCGGTTAGACCAGATTGTTGAAACCGCCGGCGAAGGTATGACGGCGCATTGGCAGGGGATGCCGGTGGCCCTTGGGCGCCCGGGCGATCTTGCAACTTTGAGCCTGCAGATTGGACCGGACAGCTATCCTGTGCAGGTGCGGGAAAAGCCCCGACCCGGTGCGCACCAAGCACTTGCCGGGCTGGATATGCCGGCCGAGTTGGTTTCCGGAGATTTGCAAAAGGCGACTGAGGATTTTGGGAGGGAAATGGGCCTTCCCGTGCGGGCACAAACAGGCCCTGAGGCGAAAGTGGCTCGCTTAAAAGAGCTTAAGGATTTAGGCCATCGCGTGTTGATGGTGGGTGATGGGTTGAACGATACAGCGGCTCTGGCTGCGGCCCATGTGGCTTTGGCGCCAGCGTCAGCGTTGGATGCCTCGCGCAGCGCGGCTGACGTCATTTTGTTGAAAGAGGATCTGTCGCAAGTCCCTCTCATGATCCGTGTTGCGCGTGCGGCCGGGCGATTGTCGAAACAAAATTTCGCCATCGCTGCGGCGTATAATTGCATTGCCATTCCAATCGCCTTGGCAGGGTTTGCGACCCCATTGATGGCGGCGATTGCGATGTCGGTGTCATCGCTGACCGTCTTGCTCAATTCCCAACGCATTCGGGGGTTAAAATGAACGTGCTTGTGATCCTAATTCCGGTGTCTTTACTCCTAGGCGGCCTTGGTCTGGCTGCTTTTATTTGGTCTGTTAGGTCGGGTCAGTATGAAGACGACCAAGGCAATGCCGCCCGCATTCTGTTTGACGAGTGACTTAATGGTCGTGCCGCATTCGCGCCCTTGAGGCGACGAGGCTTTTGAATCTAAAACAGACCGGCCTCCTTGGCCATCATGGCCGCATGGGTGCGATTTTTGGCGTTGAGTTTGCGGCAAAGCGTTTTCACATGCAATTTGATGGTCACCTCTTGCAGCTCCAAGTCGCGTGCAATTTCCTTATTGGCCAAACCTTGGCACAGCCCACCTAGGACTTGTAATTCTCGGGCAGAGAGACCCTTGGCGAGCGGGTTGAGCTCCTCGTTGCTGTCCTCGGTCATGAATTTAACCGGAGCATAAACGTCCCCCGCAGCCATAAACCTCACCGCATTTATAAGGGATTTAGCGCCCATGGTTTTCGGCAAAAATCCTATAGCCCCTAAATCCAGAGCCTTTTGTGCAATGGCTTTTGGAGCCGTGCCCGACATGAGTGCGACAGGATGGTTTTCATTGATCTTGATCGCGGTTTCCAGCCCGGTAAGGCCGTTCATGCCCGGCATGGTATAGTCCAACAGGACCAAATCAAATGGGCCGTCTTCGCGGATTTGCGCGGTGGCACTTTGTAAATCCTCACTCGTATAAACGTCTATATCCGTTTCGCGTTCCAAAAATGCGGCGAGTGTTTCTCGAACCAAATCGTGATCGTCAGCAATAAGTATTTTCATCTAATGTCTCAATAATATTGTTAATGCAGTTTTGAACCGCAGATCCCAAACGTCGTAGGTCCACAGGTTTTGATAGATGCCCGAAATATTTCAAAGTGGGAAAATCTTGGGCGATTGTCGATTTTTCCACTGAAGATAAAACAATTATTTTTGTTTTGATGGCCAACTCGTTGATTCTGTCGATGAGCGCGGCGCCATGCATATCAGGCATGTTGAAATCGGTGATTAAAACATCCCAGCTTTCGGGATCCTCCTCAAGGGTTTCTAGTGCCAAATGTGGGTCGTTGCAAAGACCAACCTCCGCCCCGCAGCGCTCCAGATATGCGCCAACGACATCGGTAATCTTTGCGTCATCATCTACCACCAAAATTGTGGCTCCAGATAGGTCTGCGGTTTCGGGGCAGGGCTGGCTGGCGTCTTGCTGTGCCAGGGGCCAATAAATCCGAAACACTGTGCCGTGATCCGGCTGGCTTTCCAACGCAATCGCGCCGCCCGCCTGCTGCACCACTTGCGCGGTGGACGACAGGCCCAGCCCGGTGCCCTTCTCGCCTTTGGTCGAAAAATAGGGCTCCCAAATTTTACTCATCGTCGCGGGTGTCATGCCATGGCCAGTATCCGAGATCAGGATGCACAAATATCTTACATTTGATTGCAGCTGACCCACTGACAACTCGGCACTTTGTGAAAAACATGCGGTCGATAAGGAAATTTTAATGGTTCCTTTCTGGCCGGCCAGCGCGTCATTGGCGTTTAAGATCAAATTGACCAAAACTTGGGAGGCTTCAGACAGATTGCCGGTAATCTCCAAAGGTTCCGGCCCAGGTTGCACGTCTAGGATTGTCTGATCATGGAGGCTGGGACGAATGAGATCTTGCGCCTCATTCAGTGCGGTGCGAAAATCAAACACATTCTGCGTTGCAATTTCGCGGCCCAAGGTGAGCAGTTGATTGACCAAAAAGGACGCTTGATTGCCGGCC
>Ga0181554_1000058_pt1 | contig 94732 bp, 56 predicted proteins | sample 011ome_16_FD_145602 | JGI IMG/M metagenome (GOLD analysis project Ga0181554, IMG submission 145602) | Coastal salt marsh microbial communities from the Groves Creek Marsh, Skidaway Island, Georgia - 011503CT metaG (spades assembly) | ecosystem: Environmental > Aquatic > Marine > Intertidal zone... | reverse complement strand
CATCGATCGAATCGACACACATTCCAGAGTCCAGATTCGGATCCCGGCGTCGCCCTACACTACCCTCGATCGACCCATCGAACGTCGAGATTCGATCGATGGTGCCATCGATCGATCGATCGCGCCATCGATCGCGCCATCGATCGAACGCAGCGTCGTTCGAGATTCGCACGCACACGTCAGGTCGGCGCGCTCCAAACGGGGGGACTGTTTGACCAATCATGACTCCGATGTGGGATCGACGCATTGGATGATTTTTGGATTGCGCTGGCGGTCGGCACACGCGGACGCGAGGGCGGACGAACGACGACATCGCGTCGCGCGGACGCGAGGGGAGACGCGCGGGGCGAGTGATTCGATATTCGATTCGACGCGACGCGCGGCGGACGCGAGCTCGGCGCGCGACGCGCGCGCGAGAGAGCGCGTGGAGCGCGGCTGAGGCGATCGATAGTCGAGATATAGTTTGAAATCATCATCATCATCATCATCTGTGATTGATTGATTGATTAATCGTTTCGAGCGGCTGTGCGTGGCGTTTGGGACGGCGCGTGTGTGTGTGTGATTTGTGTGTGATTTGTGTTGATGAGTGGGGCGTGGACGACGCGAGCGCCGACGGGCGCCGGGACGGGCCGACGCGCCGCGGCGGACGCGGGCGCGACTCGACGCGCGCGGGCGTTGCGACGCGCGGTTCGCGTGGTGACGAATGCTGGTGCGAAGTTTACAAAGACAGATTTTATCATGGAGCGACAGATTGGTGAAGGGTCGTTTGGGGTGGTATACGAAGGACGCGTGGCGACGACGGGGGCGCGCGGATTGTCGCAAGGCGAAGCGGTGGTGATGAAACGGCCCAAGCTCACGGTGGAGGGCGCGGCGGAGTTGCAAGAAATTGAATCTTGGATGAATGACCGCGTGTCGCGCGACGCGAAAGGGGCTTGTGCGGAGTTTGTGGGGTCGTTTAGAGTGTCGCGAGACGAATGGATGACTTCGGGCGCAAACGACACGTTGAGCAAAGAAGGCTTGTGGTTGGTGTGGCGATATCAAGGCGACCGGACGTTGGCGCAGTATTTAGCGCAGCCTGATTATCCTACTGGGTTGGCCAAGGCACTTTTAGGGCGCGACAACGTGTTTAGAGGCGATGCAGCGGCAGAGTTGGAGATTACGCAGAAAGCAGTGTCGCAGCTCTTGCAAAGTCTCGCCGCCGTACACAAGGCTGGTTTGGTGCACCGCGACGTGAAGCCGCACAACTTGGTGCTCGCGGAGAAGCCAGAGCCGACGTTCAAGGTGATTGATCTCGGTGCGTGCGCGTGCTTTCGCACTGGGACCAATTTCACGCCAGACGAGACGATTATGGATCCCAAGTACGCGCCGCCAGAGGAATTTTTAATTCCCACGGATGACGCTCCAGATTTGAAAAAGATGTTCGGTCCGATAGCGCTCGCCGCCGGCACCACCGCATGGTTGTCGCACAAACCCGATAGGTTTGATATGTATAGCGCAGGCATCGTGCTCATGCAGCTCGCCATGCCGAGCTTACGGACGAATAGCGGCTTGCAAGGATTCAACCGCGGCTTGAAAAAGTTCAAGTATGACTTGTACAAGTGGCGCGAAGCGAACAAAGGACAGTTTAGTCGATCTAAGACGGCAGTGTTAGACGCTGGCGATGGTGCGGGGTGGGAGCTCGCGGCTGAATTGTTACGACCTCGTCCTTACGAAGCTGAACCAGGCACGGAGGCTACCGAACGCCCGAGCGCCGAGGAAGCGCTCAAGCACAGATTTTTTGAAGTCGATCCAACCGAGCTCAAGGTTGAAATCAGAGCTGGTGGAGGTGAAAACTGGATGGCTGAAACCGCTGAGATGCTAACGGATATGTTTTCTCTCGAAAAACGCATCCAACGTCAACAAGAAAACATAGCCAAGCAAAGCACGACGATTCAGCGGCTCAAGGATACGGGTGCCGACGCCAAAACGGTCGCTGAAGAAGAGAAAACCTTGGAGAAGATGCGCGTTGGCTTGCAAGGTTTGCTTCGCACGATGAGCTTTAAGGAAGTAGAAGCAAGAACGACAATGGTAACTGCGGCGACGGAGTTGAAGAAAGCTGCAGCGAGCTCCGGCGTGGAAGCCTCGAAGGAGTACGATGGCATGATTACCGATTTGACGACGCAAACCACGTCAAGATTCGCTACGATTCGCCAACGCGCAGGCGCAGCAGTTGGCCTGACTCGAAAACGCGTCGGCGATAGCGTCAGTGCCATGTTCCGCATGCTAGGCATGAAGAAGGATACGGATGACGCCGAAGAAGATGCAGACGTTGAGGTTGTCAAGGCGCTTTCCAAACGCGCCGCCGACGCCGCCGACGGGCTCGCCAAAAACGGCGAAGATCCTGAGGCTATTCGTAAACGCATGGAGTCCATTCAAAGCGAAATGAACGCCGTGATTGCTGAAATGTCCGACATGGAAAGTCGCCTCATGGAACAACAGCAGCAGCTCGAACAGCAGCAGCGCAACTTGGCGTCCTTTGTCACTCGAGAAAACGCGGGCAAGAAATCAAAAAATGGTAGCAAATCCAAGAATGGCAAGTCAACGACCAAGGATGCGAGTGCGGACGACATCGTGGACACCAAAGACACAAAAACGTAGACGCGCACTCATATTATCGCGCGCGCACCCGCAACAGCTGTACCGCATTCATTGATTCAATATCTACTCACACTGTAGGAACACTTCAAAAACTGCATTGCATTCGCGCGTTTGTGAAAATCATCTTGCGACGCACAGAGACCGACACATCGCGGCGCCTCGGTAACGTCAGGCGCGCGAACGCTCGCGGGCGGATTGCGACCGGTGTGTGCGCGCGCGTGGCGTTCGACGTACGCGCGCGTCGTCGCGGCGCGTGAGCTTTTTCAATTTTCAATTGTCCGAGGCGCTCTCGGAATTGAAACGAAATGCCGCCGCTTTCGCTCTTCACGCACGCGGGCGCGACGGACAAGCGCAGCGCAGAACTCGATGATGGTATAGGTAATCTCATCGACACGGCTGACGAGAGTGTTGATGCGCACGTTGAAGATATGCGGCGTTTGACTGAGCAGGAGCTCTCGAGCGCTTTCGGTCCGTCGACGGCGTTGAGCCGGGCGGAAGCCCCGAAGGCTGCGCTCGAGGCCGAAGTCATCGACCAGTTGTTATCGAGTGATACAATCAACCGACGGTCGAATTTCGACCGCGCGGTGGCACTGAGTGAACGTACCTTGCGTAGAAACTCGTCGACGACGGCGCAAGCGCGTACGCTGGTGAGAAAGTCAAAGCGAAACTTCAAAAAGATGGCAAAGCTACGGTTGAATTCGCAGAAAATTTTGAACGTATCGACGACGTCAGCCACGCTACCTCAAGATACTATCTCGAGTTTATGTGCGTCGCACGCGAAGCACGAGAAGAGGTTGGTGGACTCGTTGGATTCTGTTGAAGTTACGGTGCACGGCGTGATGTCGCACGGCGCGTTTGTCACAGAATCCAGAATGACGTACGTGCAAGTGAATTGGATCGATAGAGGCCATCGAAAGTTCAGCTTTAGCAGTAGAAAGAAGGTGAAGACCAATTTGCGAGAAGGTACTGATTGTCCGCTGTGGGGACCAGAGGCTGGGCGTTTCATTTTTGGAAATTGCCTGCACGGCGGTTACGTTCTTATCAAACTGAAAGAATTGCGCGCGTTCGGACGAAAAGTGGAGATTGGAAGTGCCAGAATAGCGGGTAGTATGATTCCCAGAGGAGGCACACAAATGACGCTCGACTTGGAGCTTCGTAAGAAGGGTTTGGTAAAGACAAATGCTGAAATTCGAGTGACAGTTGGGCAAAGTATCTTTTCAGAACCCGCCATCGGTGACAACGGATATTGGCCCAAAGTAACACCCTCGGCAGAGAGCGTGTTGGATGTGTCAGTGGCGTCCACTTTAATGCCGGGCGCGTCAATTCCAAAATGGGAACTGCGACCGAAGCCAACCTTAGGCGGGGCGTCAAGCAGACCAAAATACATCATTCTGAGCGTGCTCAACGCGCGAGGGGTTTATGATGCTGATCGTTCTGGCACGAGTGACCCGTTTGTGAAGATTGGATTTAACACAACGCTAGTAGATGACCGGTATACCACGAGGACTAAGCGGATGACAACGTTTCCGGTGTGGAATCAAAGATATTTTCTTTGCGTTCCTCAAGATGAAGCATGTCAAGCGATCGTTCTGACAGTTTGGGACCGTGATAAGCTCTCTTCACCAAACTTTATCGGCGCTGCTGCTGTTCCTTTGTCGGATATTCCTCGAGGTGGTGCGATGGCTGATTTAGAAATAGAACTCAAGCGCCGCATCACCGCGGACGCGGCTGGCGAGCCATGTTACATTCATCCGCGGGCGACTCAAGACTTGGGTACCATCAGAGTTCAAGTTTCAGAAATTGTTGACGAGAAGAGAATGTTCGACGCTAATGTATCTCTAGGAGAAATCAAACGAGGCGCGGGGCTTTCAGAAGCTCGCAGTGTGCACGTTGCTGTCGTTGCTGCGCGAAACCTATTTCGTGTGGATGGTGGAGCGGGCTCTTGCGACGCTTTTACTTACGTCTCCATCGACAACGCTCCATTGAATGAGTTTTGTAGAAGTTCAACGGTGAAGAACACGTTGCACCCGGTGTGGAATAACGGCATTGGTGAGGTTTTTACCTTGGTTGCCCGGCCGGGCGCTGGAAGAGTTCTCGTGGACCTTTACGACAGAGACATGGCTGGAAAGAAGCTCATGGGTCAGGCGCACGTTTCGCTCGCGGGTTTGCCCGATGACGGTGCTTGGGCAGAGATAGTAACGCCTTTATTTGGTACTGATGCCAATCGAAATTTTCTCGTGGGTGGAACGGATGCTTCTTCACCTTGGAACTCGCCTGAACGTATCAAGGGTGAGATTATCTTGCGTGTCAGCACGACGCGCGCGCCGTATCCAAACATGAGGAAACCACCTCAGATTTCAGAAGCTGATAGATACGATAATTCGCACGAAACGAACAAGTATTTGTACGTCCAGACGCTTAATATGTCAGGACTTCCGATCCGATACAATGCCCAAAGCACAAACACGAGAGTGGTGATGTCTCTCAATACCCACAGAACGCTCATTTACGGCGCCGTGCAAAAGAACATTATGACTGATTTTGACTTTGACGACGTTGTTCATGCGTTTCCGAAATCACATCTCAGTCGCACGCTGACGATACAAGTATTGTCTGAATTGAAACTTGTTTACGGTTCCAAGCAAGTTACCGATGCTTCAAAAACGATTGGCAAAAAAATTGGTCTCATGAAAACTTCGGATGACGACGACGCTGCGAACAGTGCTGAAGATGAATTGGGTGCAAGAAATCCTATCAAAGAGGGTGAAAAGTTCATATCAGGCACGCCAATCGGTTTTGTACAAATACGTATTGATGATATGGCGGTGGGTGATCTCAAGCGATATAAAGTGAAGTTGAATCCGATGCTCCGCGAGGCACCATGGCTGCAAGCCAAGGATGGCTCGCTCGGCGAAATTGAAATCGCTATCGGATGTGGTTACGCAAAAACCGCACCGTTGGATTTGCGGATGATCGATCAACTTGCGCGGCCGACGCTTGGGACTTTTATGTTCAACATCGAGTCTGTCATTGGTGATCCAACGCCGTATCAAGACTTTGCGCCATTTGTCGGCGTTCTTACTGGTAAGCAACGCACAAAGGGTCGAAACAAATTTGGTAAGCACGTAGCGGCTACAGTCATGTGGGATGGCCGCGAAGAAAATATTGTTTCCAGTCAAGAGTTCTTCAAATTCAACATCACCGAAGCGACAGGTGACATTCGCGTCATCTTTACGTGCCCTGATGCCTTGAACGGTGGGACTCAAATCTTGGGCGCGGTGTCCATTCCTATCCAATCCATCATGGAAGCCCCAGGGCGTTCGGTCGACGCATGGTACAACATCACTCCTCCAAACAGAGCATTTCTTACGCAGGAAGAGATGGTGAATCATATGCATGCAATGTGCGTATACTTGCGATCAAAGAAAATTCTCTCGGATTGGCAGGGTTACGCTCGCATCCGCGTAGTATTTACACCTAAACGTGCGGAATGGCGATGGTACCTAAGGCAAGCACCCCCTCCACTTAAATCTCATCACGTGCCAGACACTGTCGACGGTGTCGTGCGAAGCTTCCACAGATTGGTGGAATCGATCTTAGCGCCGCTCAAAATGTACGCCAGAGCGTCATTGTTCGTCGCAAAGCATCCAAAGCGCTTCAAGACAAACGCGGCTTGGTTTGTCTGGCATACTTTGTGCTGCTGGACTTTCAGGGCGGAAATCATCTCAAGTTTTCTCTTACTATGGCTAGTCAGTGGTATATTTTTCTGTGGTTACTGTGCGCACGTCATTGCAGATGAAGTGTACGCCCTGATGTCGCCATTCGAGGGAGAAACAAAAGATGGGCAAATCTCGCAGCTTCAACACGAAGTGAGAAAACTCGGTAAGAAGAAGAATAGGAAACGTCGCATGTTTAGAGATGCGCTGCTTGAAGAGTACAAACTCGTCAAGTTGCGCGCAAAAGGTCGTGCGGTGGACGTTTCAGCACAAGCTGTGAGGAAGGGTATGCAAGAGCGCAAGGCTAGGCGTGCGCAGGCTGGCATCGATGATGAACTTCCAGACGTGAGCATACTCCCTCGGAATATCGCAAATCATGTGTTTTCTATTCTCGTATCAAATAATCCCGCTGACGTCATCTTGGCTATCATTCAAAAGACCGTTTGGAACCTATTGAAGATCATCAAAGATGCGGGAACGACGCTTGTTCGATTAGACAAAGTCATCACTTCCGGGGGCCCTCGTTTAATGCCTGGATCATGCAAAGTCATCGGAAGCAAGCTTGAGAATTTAGCGAGCACGTTAGATCGTCCGGTGACTGCGGTGACGTGGGGTAACGTCGCTTTGAGTCGATACTTTGCCGCGCTGTCGATTGCGTTGACATTTGTGGCGTGTCTCATTTTGTTCGTCTTGCGCCAATTCGTGCGCCTTGTTGACTTTTACTCGCCAATCAGACTATGGCACTGCGTTTGGGTTATTGGTATTTTACCAGTGCTCCCTGTCAGCGCATCTTTCATGGTTCGCAAGTGCGTTCGTGTCGAGAACTTTTTGCAGCTCGTCGGGCTGTACGTGCCCGTCGTACCGATTTCGTTGGAAACCATGCAAGCCGTTCGCGACGCTTTTGTGGACGAGCTGAAGGATGACTACGCCATACTTCGCGCGCGAGTAAAGGCAGAGTTCGAACAAGAGCAACTACGGGCAAAACAGACGGAGGTTGCTGCGTTCAGCTCGTTGTATACGCGATTTGCAAAGAACAGTTCCAATCCAATCATGTGGATCTTTTCAGCCTTGTCACGCGCGCCGACATCTTTAGCGGTGCTTCACGGAAAGCGCATGCGCGCACTCATGCGCCCAGGCGAGGATGTCGCGCCTGATGTCAAGATTTTCCGTGAGCACGCGCAACTTGGTCGCACCGTGATTTTCAGTTTTGGTCAGCTCATTTCGTTTGCGCTCGCCATGCCCGTCAAAGTGGTGACCGCGCCGTCGCGAATTTTATCAGCCACAATGGAACGTCGACTCAACTTTTACGACTCCGTCGCGCGCGTCAGTACTCGTGGTTGTATCAGTCGTCCTTTACCTTTGCCGTTTGGTGCTCAGAAGATAAAGGTGATACCAGAAAGAACATCCGTGGTGGAGCGCCGCGGCGATAAAGTCATAGAATTTTAGCCCAACGAGTCTTCTGTAATAATAGGCGCTTTGAAAACACGTTGAATGCGCGCGCGGATTCGAAATGGATCGTGCGTATGATTAGACTGTACGTATAGAATTACGAACTGTTTGCTAAGTGAGACATTTACTCCAACAATGCCGTGGCGACGTCACCCCCCCACCGACTCCTGAAGACAACCGAGAAAAAACCGTTTACTTATCCGGGATCTCGATGTCACCCTCGTTAATGGAATCCGTGACATCGCTAGGGTCCTCGCCCTCAACAGTGCACCCCACAGACTTGGCAGTACCAAGAATTTCCTTGACGGTGCCCGCGAGCGTCTTGGCGCACGACTTCGGGCGCATGACGCGGGCGACTTCGATGATATCATCCAAAGAGCAATTACCGGTGTGCAAGATACCCTTGACCTTCTTGCGGTCTTGGAACGGCTCCTTAAGCGCCTTGATGACTAAAGCAGAGGCCGTCGGGACGACGGAAACCTTCGCTTGGCGGTTTTGCACGGTGAGCTTGACCGTCACGCGCAAACCCTTCCAATCCTTGGCGGTTTCCTTCGCGATGTCCTCACCAACCTTCTTCGGCGACAAACCGAGCGGACCAATCTTCGGCGCAAGAGAAGACGCGGCACCGATTTCACCACCGGTGGCGCGCATGAAAATCTCCAAAACGGAGTTGGGGTCAAACTTCGGCGGCATGGTGACTGCGAACGACACAAAAACAAAACGCGCGACGCGACTCGGTTAGTCTTTGGCTTCTCCGCGAACGCGCGCACACCCAACACTCTCCACCGCACCCGCGCGCACCACGAGCCCGCGCGCGCATCCTCCTCACGCGCCCTCGACGCACGACGCCCACGATCCTCGCCCATCGCGCGCGCGACGGACCGATCATTCGTTCGATCGCATCGGCTAGGGCTTTTCCTCCACCCACACCCGACGCGCCCATCGTCCACGCCCACCGCGCGCGACGACGCGCCCATTCGTCACACCGCGCGCGACGACGCGCGCACACCCCTCACGCATGCGTATATCACCATCGCCTCTTCGCGCATCGCGCGTACGCATCCTCAGCGCCGTACGCGTACGCGCGCGATCCCACCGCATGCGCGTGCGCCCCGTGCGCGTGTGCGCCAGCCATCCTTGTATACCCGCGATGAACGCGCCGCGACACGACGCGCCGCGACGAAAACTCGGCGGTGGTGGTGTAGTATTATCATCATCATCATTCGCGACGGCGCGGTGCATCGAACGTACCTCGTCGGGTGAAGAAGCGGCGCGCTGAGAAAAGGCGGATGACGACGCTAGGGCCTCGTGCACGAAGGGCGTTCGGACAACCGGCGCGTGTCCGACCGACCACCATGTCCGACCGACCGGCGCTTTTAGGGTTTAGAAACGCCATCCGTCGCTCGCGCGGTCGACACATGTCGGCGCGCGCGCACGCTCCGCCGCGCGCCGACGTCGCCCACCGCGGCGAACGACGTCGCGCACAGATTCATCGCCATCGCATCGCCCGCTCGACGCGCACACATGCGGTGGTGAAGGTGTTCTGGGACGTCGATAACTGCGCGCCGAGGGTGGATGGCGAGACGGTGATGGCGCACCGGGTGATGCGCGCGGCGCGGGCGTTCGGGGCGATTGACGGCGATGTGATGGCGTACGCGAACGCGGAGACGTTGGGGAGGTTGACGCGGGGGGTGATTGCGGGCGGGGAGGTGTGCGGGGTGACGTGCGTGCGGTGTGAGGGAGGGGCGGATGCGGCGGATGCGGCGTTGGCGGAGGACGCGCTCGCGTGGGCGTCGACGGTGGCGACGGCGGGGGTGGCGGAGGCGGCACCGGTGTTTAGTACGAAGCGTCAACGCGCGTTGAGAGAGGTGAGTGCGGAGGAAGAGGCGGCGGCGCGCGCGGAGGCGGTGAGATGGGCGGGGCGAGCGGCGGAGGCGGCGGAGGCGTTGCCAACCGTTGGCGGCGGTTCGACGGTGGATGCAATCGTACGCGGACGCGAGCACGTGATGATGCTCGTGACGAGTGATAACGATGTGAAACTTGTGATGGATTACGCGCGAGCGCGTGGAGTGTGCGTGGTGGTGTTGGCGAATTTATCACCCAACGCGGCGAGCGGCGGAATGAAGATAAAGACGAAACGGTTGAGAAACGTAGCCAAGAGCATCGGATCGGTTGGCATGAATAATGCGTACTTTGAGGCAGTAAAACTCGAGGGTGAGCGACGGCAGTTGTCAAGATTAAAGTTGCTGCAAAGCGCCGACGGGGCGTTGCTTTGGGATCCGAATAGAAGATTTGCTATTCGCGAAGACGAACGCGTCGACGCGAGCGGTGAGGAACCCGTCGCGGGCGATGTCGTCGGCGTGTGGCGTCCAGATAAAGGAGGCATCGGTAGATGGTATGCGTAGATGTAGATGATGTAGATTTGTATTTTAGCAAACGGTATTCGTTGTTTAGTCTAGGTTGCTCACGTCGGTGGCGGACGACGAATCATTGCCATCCTTGTTCGCTTCGGCAGCTTTCGCAGCACCCTCCGCCGGTCTCTCCGCCGCACTGGTCGGCTTTTTCGGCAAAGGTTGCGTTCTACGAGCCACTTGCACGTCGTCATCGGATTCGGATGTGCCAGTTTCATCACTGGGATAGCCATCTTCGTCGCTGGAGTAATCGTCATCGTCGTCGCCATCGCTATCGCTCGCGCTATCGCTCGCATCCCCGGCGCCGCCGTGGTCGTGCGATGCGTCGTTGCAGCACGGTTTTCCACCCACCGATGCCGCCTTAGGCTCACGCGATTGCAACGCTTCGCTCGTACGCTTGCCAATCTTCACATTCACCGCCGCCTTAGCGTCGACACCAATCCAATAATCGCTCATGAGGGTAGCGCTAAACAAATATGATCCAGCTTGCGGGGCGGGAAACTGGACACTAATTTCTTCCGCACCGTCACCAATCTCGCAGCGACGCAAAGTCGCCTTGTCCAACTGTACGACGCGCAACATCGTATTCGTAGCGCTGTCCATGATGAATAAGCGCCAGCCTTCCTTGCGATCAGCAACGCAAAACGGCGTCGGCGCCAAAGCACCACCGAGCGGCCCACCCGCCCGCGCAATCTTTACGCTCACCTTTGCCGTGATAAAATCGCCTTCGAGAATTTTCGAGTCCCCATCACAGTCGAACGACGCCTCAAATGTCGTCGCTTGCGGAATCATAAGCAACTGGCGCTCGATGTCCTGCACCATGCCGGCGGAAAATCCACCAACATTCTTCAACATCTGTTCACGATCTTCCTTGGGAAGTTCGAGCAACTTTTGAACCGTGTGAACCGGCTTGGATGCTTTCTTGGTTAACTTAAGAACCTTCTCCATGTCGAAGTGAGGAAGCTGCATCAAAGACGCATCCTTTTCCGAAGCCTTGCGCACTGAAATCGGCACGGCTTGCGTAAAGCATTGGTAAAACTCCATGGTACTGATGTGCGGGCGCGCAAACATGTGACCAGCGCGGTTGATAGGCATCGATGACAACTTGAACAACTCTTCTAAAAGACCCGGGATCAAAGCACCAATCTTGCGCGCATCCGCAGCCATTTGCGCTGATAACAAGTGCGTCTTGCGCGACGTTTGCGCAAGAATCAACATGTGCGCCTTGATGATTTGAGGGAATCGCTTCATGAGCTTTTGGTCCTTGCTGTCGTACTCGTTCTTGAGTTCTTTCAAAAGCTTGCTCACTTCCTCGTGCTGTCCCTCGAGCACAGGCATCTCGATAAATTCATGCGCCACCGCGAGCGTCTCGGGAAGGCGCTGAAGCGCCAAAACGGGCTTCATCTTCGACGTAAAGTTGTACTGCGTCTGCTTCAAGATGCTGCTCCCGCCGTACTTTTCACTCCTACGAATGGAATACATGGCGATGATGAGCGGAAGAAGAATACCGCCCACGACAAGAGAAATCAACATTACCGGCGCCATGACGCCCTTGCCAAAGAGCGTCTCGGGAAGTGCCACACCCAATTTCGTGCTTTGCTTCCCGTCCGGGTGCCCATACTTTTCAAAGTTTTCTCTCGCCGCGTCATCGGTCAAAGTCTTGTACGCCGGCGCGATTGACTCGGCGAAATAAACCGCCGCAGCTGGGTCCGGGTTCTTATCCGGGTGAAACTTCAGACTCAACTTGCGATACGCGCTCTTGATCTCCTTCGGCGTCGCCCCGATGCGAAGTTCTAAAATATCGTACGGATCAAAGCCTTTCTCTTCCAATGGCGTGTTGTTGATCCACACGCACAACACAATCATCACTATCCACCCGATCGTGTACCACAGATTACTCCCTCGAAACAACCCGCTCACTCGCTTCGACGTCGTCATCTTCCGCTTTTTCAACGTCGCCGCCGCAGCCTTGCCCCAATCGCTCTGTGTATCCGCAACTTCATTCACTATCACCTTACCGTCATCATCTTTGCCGAGCGCGCTCGTCGTCTTCGCGGACTTGGCCGCACTCACCAATCGCGCGAGCGTCGCGGGAATCAAAAACGTCCCGAGCACGGACACCACGAACACCGGAAACAACGCCCCGACTGCGTCGGTGGGGTCTTCCCCGGTGGTATCTCCGAACCCCTGTCGAGCGTACGCGCGCGTCAGTCACCATCGTCGTCGTTGCGCCGGTCATCCGCGCGCAGATCCATCTTGCTCGTGTGTAACACAATCTCGAGCGCCGATCGGCGTCGCGGCGCGCGCGAAGATGCGCGCGACGCGCCGTGTGCGCGACCGTGCGAATCCACTACGTACCATGCTTGCAACAGCGCGTGTGCGACGGCGTGCGCGATGGTCGAACGTGCGCGGTTGTGAGGGAGGTGCTCGGGTGAGAGCTCTTTTCTTGCGTTTTGGGCCAAAATTTGGCATTGGCGTGCATAAATTACAAAGCTATTTACCGATACAAAAGTCTTTAAAGACGACATCTAAGACGTCCTCGACGTCATACGCACCGGTGATGCGACCGAGGGCCCGCGAGGCGTGTTTTAATTCCTCGGCGCCGAGCTCGAGAGCGCGAGCGTCGAGCGCGGCGTCGAGCGCCTGGACGCATCGGGCGAGGTTGACTCTGTGCCTCGAACGCGTGATGGCGAGTGCGTTGGCGTCATCGTCAGTGTGATCATTCGTGGAACATTTATTTTTGACGATACGCGTGAGTGTGGCGACGAAATCGTCGAATCCTTCGCCAGTGACGCAGCTCACGCGAGAGACGTCGTAGCCGTCGGCTGCGGCTTCGTTCTCAATTTCTAATAATTCACGCCGTTTTCCCGGAGACAAGGCGTCAATCTTGTTCCAGACGGTGATGACAGTCTTGTTAGATAAATTAACCGCCGATGTTTTCAGTGCTTGGGCGCCAGATGTGACGTCGGACGTGACATCGTCGAGCGCGACGACGACATCGGCGTCTTCGGCGCGCTTCAACGCGCGCTCGATGCCGAGCTTCTCTACGTCATCTGCGGTCTCACGGATCCCCGCTGTGTCGCTCACGATCACTTTATACCCTCCTAGTTCGAGAGCGACTTCGAGAACGTCACGTGTCGTTCCAGCATGCGGTGATACGATGGCGGCTTCACGTCCAGCGAGCGCGTTGAGCATCGAACTCTTCCCAACATTTGGCGCGCCCACCAGAGCGACACGAACGCCCCGTCGAATCAGCTCTCCTCGCGCTGGGGCGTCCAAGTACCCTTGCAAAGTCTCGCGCAACGCCTCGACTCGCGCACGCACGCCAGTTTCGACAATATCGCTCGAAATGTCTTCTTCTTCGCCGAAATCAAGCGCCGCTTCGCAGTGCGCGGCGCACGTCATCAATTCCTTCCGCCACCGCTCGTACATGGCTCTTTGTGCACCATACCGGGACAATTTCAACGCTTGCGTGCGTTGCGCCTCGGTTTCAGCATTGAGCAAGTCCGCCAAGCCCTCAGCTTGGGTTAAATCCATCTTGCCGTTACGAAACGCTCTACGCGAAAACTCACCCGCTTCGGCGGCTCTAAACCCATCAAGCCCGCCTAGAGCGTCGAGCATCGCGCGCTGCACCGCAAGCGAGCCATGTATGTGTAATTCCACCACATCTTCTCCCGTGAACGAGCGCGGTGCGGCGAACCAGACGATAAATCCGCTATCCAACGCTTCGCCGTCGCTCGCGCGCCGAAACTCCACCGCGCGCATTGCTCGCGGCGGCAATGCCCCCACGTCTACGCCCCGCATCGCCGCGAAACCGTGCGGCATTGTCGATGTCGATGACGTCGACGCCGTCATCGACGCCCTCGGCGTCGCGCGTGCGCTCGCGCGCTCGACGTCGTCCTCGACCACCGCCCGAGTCCCCACGAGCGCCCCGACTGCGCGCGCATTCGGCCCGCTCACGCGCACCACCGCCACGCCTGCGCGCCCGTGCGCGCTTGCCAGCGCATATATCGTCTCTCGCCCCACGCTCGCCGCGCGCGTGGACATCGCGCGCGACGTTCGCGGCGAGAGCGCCGTGCGAATGAGTGCCGTGCCTCGACAACGCCATTCCGCGCCTCGCGACACCGTCGCCATCGCGCGATGCCGAAGCGCCGGAAACAATCCAAAGCCGCGTGGCGCGCGCTCGAGGATGAACGTCCATCGGCTCGCGCGAGCGCGAAAGCCTCCGTGGCGGCGCTGCCGAATGATTCGTTGTTTTACATTGACAACTCGGCTGCGCCGGCGGCTGGCGGCGCCGCGCGCGCGGGCTCAAAACGCGATAGAGCGCGCGAACGGGCGTTAAAGGTGGATGCGGCGTGCGTGAAGGCGCCTGCGGAAAAGTCGTATCCGGTGCCCGTGGCGGTGCGCGCGGGAAAGATGTTTTTGGCGCCGCCATCGAGGGCGAAAGAGGCGACGCGGTCAAAGGGCGACGCGGCGAGAGCCAAGGCGTCGAAAGGTTTAGCGCCGAGAGGTGCGGTGGTGAAGGGCGCCGGCGCCAGCGCGGCAAAGGCGAGTGGTGAAGCGAATGCGTTCGACGTGTGGGGCACGGCGGCGCCCAAGGCGCGAGGGATTAATAAGCTGGCGAAGAAATTGACGGCACCGACGACGCAAGCGCGAGCGGTGGCGCCCGAACATCCGGGTTGTAGTTTTAATCCGCCAAAAGACGCGCGCGAGGACGTCGTCGCGGTTGCTCTCGCGAAAGAGTTCAAAGAAAAGCAAGCCAAGTATCTGAATCCAGTCGTTGTGCCGGTGTCGAATAACGTCGCGGCGGCGAATTTGGTGAATGAGTTGTACTTTGAGAGCGGGTTTGGGGCTGACGAAACCGACGAGGAGGACGGTGTTGGCGGCGCCGGCGGGGATGGAGACGGCAATCGCAATCGTGCGGTGACGGCGGATAAATACAGTAAGACTAAGCGCAACAAGTTGAAGCGCCGCGCCGAGGCGGAAGCGCAAGAGGAGGCGAATCGCCAGGCGAAGCAACTCAGACGAGATTTGAGTAACCTCAAGGCGTTGAAATCCGACATTGTCGCCGAAGAAGCCGAACGCGAGGCACGCTTAGCGCGTCGTCGCGCCGTACGAGAAGAACGCCGTCAGGCCCAGCCCGCACGTTTAGGCAAACTTCGCCACAAAGAGGAACTCGTCGCCGTCCGTTTCGCCGACGAGCTCGACGGCGGCTCGCTCCGCACTCTCAAAGGCGGCGCCTCCCTCCTTCGCGATCGTCTAAAATCCTACGAACGCCGAGAGATGATTGAGCCTCGACGAAAGGTTGAGCGTCAAGTCAAGGGCAAGGCGGTGATCAAATACGAACCAGGCGCTCGAGGCGAACGAGAAATGGAACTCCACAATCTCAATCGCGAAGGCGCTAAAAAAATCGCCGAACTTCGCGCCCTCGTCACCGACGCCTCGTAGACATACACCATCTCTTTCACATCAATTAGAAGAGGAAGACGATGCCATTTTCGAGTTAGATGATATTGAAAAGCAGATTGAGGCTCCTAGCCCCTAGGCTTCACCGTACGCATTGTATTCATTATCCCGCCAGAGACTTCTCTCGCGCTTCTACTACGCGCCTCACTTTTTTCCGACGTTCGGGTTCGCGTGACACTTTTCTATCGCCATTCGTACATACATACATATCGTGTTGCACTATATACATAAGATAAATGTATTTATATTTTATCGGACACTTGGTACGTACTTTAGTTTAAATATACATCTTACAAACATGACGTGTCACCATCAATTTCCCGCCAAAAATTTGAAAATTGTGTCGCGCCGTCGGAAGTTCCCGACGACACACCCATCGACGTCGCCTTTGCCGCCGCCGCCGCGCCCGCACACCGCGACGCGTGTCAATCGCGACGTCGCACAGACGGGAAACACGTTCTCTCTATCGATTTGCATCGCGATCGCGCGCGGATAACGGCGCACACACGAGGCATTTGTGTCGAAACGCATCGAGGATCGATCGATCGATCGATCGATCGATCTGTCGACAGGCGTTGCGAATCGGTTCGTGTTGGACGTCATGCGCGAGTCTCGCGCGCGTAAACCGCCGGCAAAGGTGCGTATTGAAGGGATGTGTTGTATGCGTGGCACGGTGAGCGCAGTCGTAGGCGCGGGCGGATGGTGGTGCGCGAATGCTTGCGACGCGATGGTGATCCGCATTGACGTCGACTGATGACTGACGAGTGTTTTGAATTTGTATCGCGTGCGCGCAGTACGAACCGACGATGCGACAAGGACAAGGTGGGGATTTTACTGCGGCTCGCGCGCGGCGAGATGGTGCGTCGACGTCGACGGTGTCTTCGACGGCGGACGCGGCGAAGGAGAATGCGGCGGCGCGAGCCAACGACGGCGCCGCGCGAGGAGGCGGTTCGTCCTCACATGGGAAGGCTCCGGCGGTGAAGACGGTCAAGGCGAAGACGGTGACAGTGACGTCGTCGAAAACGGGGATTAGTACGGTGTTGAAGCAATCGACGTGGGGATCGGGATCATTTACGAAGGAGGCGGTGGCGTTGAAGTCTCCGCCGTCGGCGGCGGTGGGGCGTCAACGTCCGACGAATAATCAGTTGTTGTATCGCATCAATTTTAATTGGGAGCATTATACGCACAATGTGCCGGCGAGCGTGCGGAAGACGTTGCCTAGCACCACTGAGGCGTGTCCGAGCGTGACAAGCGCGTTTTTACAAACGCTCAAGGCGCTTGACGCGGCGGAGAGCAGTCGGGTGGATAATTCTCGTAACATTTTACAGTTATTGAGCGTCAACACTCGACGCACCAAGGTTGTGGCTTTGAACACCGGTACGCATCGGGTACCGGAAGAATTGCGTCGCCACCAGCTGAGCGACAAGGAAGGGAACGCGTACTCGACGAATCTCGATCGCAACCGCTACGGGAACGACGACAACTACTTGTTCACCGTCACACGTTTCAACTTGCAAGCGCTCGAACTGTGTCCGCTGTTAGCGCAAGTAGAAATTATCGGCACTAAAGGCAACAGTGAAAACGATATTCTGCTCTCCACTGATCAGGCTGAGTGCACGTGCGGTGGTTTGCACAAGTCATCGCATTGGACTGTGCCGGCGTTTGTGACGCCGGCGCAAATGCCCAAGCAAATCCCAAAATCCACATTGGCGGCGAAGGATCGAAGTCGTAAACGCTCTCGTCAGTCAATGTCAAGTGCGGACGAGAAGCCATTGGCGTCACAACTCAAAGCGCGCGAGAGCATGACGCCGGAGCGCGAGTCTGAGGCTGGGCCTCACGGCGGCATGGGTGTTTTGCTCGACGCGCTCACGTCTGTTGGTGGCATTCCAATGTCGCCAGTTCCTACACGCAAGCGCGCGGCGACGACGGGTGTAATGTCTCCCGGGCGACCAATTCGCGGAATTCGGCAAGTTGAACTCGATCTGGGGGCGATCAACGAGGATACGAGTGCCGCGCAACAACAAATCGCTCAGGCGACGTTGCAGAGCATTCATCACATTCCTGATGAAATGCTCCGGGCAGAGTTACATAACGCGATCGCACGAACGTGTGAGTTACACATGACGGCGTCGGCGTATCAGCAGCGCCAATACCGCGCCGAGCGTGAGGCTGAGGAGTACAAGACTATTGTAACCAATTTGGAGGCGTTGTTGAACGAATCCCAGTCTGAAGCGCAGGAAGCAAAGTTGCAGTTGGCAAAGATGCGATCCGAAGTTAGTGGCGCAGTGATGTCGCACAACGAAAATGATAGCATCATTCAAACATCGGCATTCTTGGCGCACAAGCTCATCGGAATGCAGCAGTTGGTGGCGGCGCTGGCGGCGCGCGTCGAGCTCCTGAGCAGTGAGAAAACCAGATGCACCGTCGAAGAGTTGCTCCGCACAGAAATGGCTGCGCACTTGCAAACTAAGAAGGCTTTGTTGCGCGCGGAAATTAGTCTGGCCGCGTATGCAGCGGCTGAAGCGACGTGTGATGAAGAAGTGTGGCGAAAGCAGTACATTGCGTCGGCGCAGCAAAACTTGGAGGCAGCGGCGTACGCGGCGACGACTTCTGTCGACGCTCAAGCGCATCACGAGTCATTAGCTGCTCGTGAACAGACTGTATCTAAAGGTACGATCGGTAAGACTGTAGACATGTCATTTAAGACGCCGTCTACTGCCGTAGCGACGACGTCAAAGATGCCCACGGCGCCGAGCGGCATCAAAGCTGTTGCCATGATGGCGGACGCCGCCGCGTCCGCCATCGATCCTTCGCACTTGCCTCCGAAGACACCGATCGGTAGGAACCCAACGTTACGCAATGCGTTCATCTCGCCGCCTTGACGGCGGCATTTTTAAAATAAAGCCCGAGCGACGGCGGTTCACGTCTTCGCCTTTGTGGCATCTCAGTGTTTGTAATAATTTTTGTGTTTTTCCTACTTTGGATCGTCCAGTCCCGACGTCGCAGTGACGTCATCGCATACACACAGCGACGGACGTCTCTGTGTGAAATCATCGCTGACGTCGACCCGAGCGTGGGCACGCGCTGGTTCGCGAACCGTGCCGCCTCACGCGTGACATTCCGAGAGAACGTGTGCCACATGTGTTCTATGTGAATGAAATATGAACAGGCACAGAGACGTCATTCCTTCACGCGCACGAACGCTCACGTGAACTCGACACGCAAAACATTGCGACACGCACATGAAAGAAATGTCTTCTTTTCGATTGAACACGCTCTTCATCGCCATCGTCGTCGCCGTCATGGCGATGCTCACCGGCGCTGCCGAGGCCAAGAAATGGGGCAAGCACAAAGGCCACTCACACGGCTGGATGGAGCCCTGCTCCGATGGTTGGTGGGCTCGCATTCGTGAAAACCGCCAAGCAAATGATGACAACCGAGCAGTGCTGCGATGTCTGCTGAACAACTGCGGTTGGGAGGTTAAGAAGTGCGCGCACGATTGGCAGTGCCGCAAAACCGCCAGATGTCTGTCTGATTGCGACGGCGACCGCGCGTGCGCGTTTCAATGCATCAAAAAGTACGATGGTCTCGAAAATGACAACGTCAAGTCGCTCGGCAAGTGCGCCATGAGCAACGACTGCGCGCCGAACAGCGCGTAGATATTCGGACTTTTTGGACGACGCTTCGGCTCCTCCTCATTATGCGCACATGCTTCAAGATCCCCCAAATTGTTGTTCATCGGGCCATCCTTTCTCGCGTACATCGTCGCTCGTGCGCCGACGACGGCGTGTGGTTAGGTTATGGTCGCTTACATATCATAGCGCGTTCGTTGGTTTACGATTGTAATGTTCCAAAAACGAGCCGTCTGCGTTCCGACGACTATAATGTTCCGACGACGAGCCAAGCGAGAGTTGATGACGCTTCTAGAAAACGGTACATATTGCAGTACTACTACGTGAGCTATGCTGAGATGAAACTACTGGTACATATTTCAGCCGTCCAAACGATCGACTTGTGCCGCCTTGAAGAGCTCGGGCATGTGCGCGTTGGTGACGTTCATGCGCTCAAAGTTCACCGCGCGCTTCTTCTTCGCCTTGACCAATTCAGGTTGCGGGCCCAAGTCGTACACCGGTCTCGGCGTTGGCTCGATGCCTTCTCTGCGCAAAGCTTTGTCGAAATCAACATCGTGCTCGGGAATTTCCACCTCGTGAAAGGACGCCACGAATTCGCCGTTGACTTCAACCTCGTACTCTGGCTGCTTTCTAAACAAAACCTTCTTCTTCGTCTCCGTATTCGTCAATAAAATGACACTCCCATCCTCCTCGGCTAAAGCCACGGCATCTTCCACAGCTTTCACGTACGCATCCGCAATCTCATCAATCGCCAATCCATCAGGCGTGGCGTTCACCAGCTCCAGCACGTCCTCCTTACACATCACGTCGTGCTTCGCCTTATACCTAAACATCTTCGTCTCCTCATCGTACTCCACCTTGTCGTGCGCCTTGAGACTTTCAAACAAATCTCCAACGTTACAGTCAAACCCTAGGAACACGCGTAAATCGTCGTTACTCATCGCTCGACGTTGCTTGAACAACGTGTCGATCGCGTGCTTTTGCTTGGCCAACATGTTCGTCGCGACAATCTTCACCGGTTCCACCGGCACCTCCATCTCCGCCAACGCCGCTTCGCGCTCCGCCTTCTCCTTCTCCGCCGCGCGTTTCATGCGTTCGTACTGCGCATCTGAACGCGCATCGAGCGCGGCGCGATCGCGAGCGGCGGCAGTCATGATTTTCGATGCCGCCTTCTGCCCGCTTCTGTACTTGTTCAGCGTCTTCTCCAGCACGGAGGCTTTACGTTTAGACGAACTCATCGCGCCTGAACGATCGTCGACGGTGCGAGTGATGCGCGCGAGTGGTTCGTGTCGTCTATGGCGACGCGCTCGATGGTCGGCGCGCGCGATTATGACGATTGCACTCCGCGAATGCCGCGTCAGAGCGCGTCTCGCAACATGTCGCCGCACGCCGCGCCCGTGGGATTGATGCGGTCGATATATTGGTACTTTGTCGTCATCGCCGTCGCGTGCGCGTGGTACGTTCGCGCGTTCACGGGACGCATCGGGCGCAGGCACCGGTTGTGTGGCGCCGCGCACTTGGCTGTGCTGTGCTGGCGCGCGTTTCGAAGCCACGACGCCGATGTTGGCGTCGCCATCGCTCGGCTCGAAGACGCCGTGTTAGCCGTGTCTGGGTGTATTTTAACTGCCAGCGCGTATGGCGATTTTGCCGAGGCGCACGCGCGCGCCAAGCCGAACAAGGCGAGCGGCACGTTGCACGCCAAGGCGACGGTGACGGGTGATGAAATGCTCGAACATTTGTTTTATCAAATCGTCAACGCGGTGCAGATTGCGTATTTATGGCATTGTGATAGCGAGTTTTTTCGTTCCGCTGGGTTTGGGTGGCGGTGCGCGGCGTGCGCGGCGGCGACATCGCCTTGGCTGTTTCGCGCGAGATTTCCGGTGAACTCGTTTTCGGCAAACTACTCTTCGGATGAAGGCGCGCTCGACTTTGAATCGACGTTGTATAGGCTCAAGAAATGGCAATACGTCCTGTATAAGACGGTAATTTTACATGGTCTCAATGTCAGCATGATTTTCGCCGAGGATGACGACGCGTATGCGCTCGTGCGCTCGTCAGGCTTTCGAGCGTTTTGGCTGTGCCTGAATGCGGCGTACGTGTTGGAATTCTTCTTGCAAACGCTCGTAAAGCGAAGGTACATTCAGCAACGCACGATGTTAGCGTTGAACCAGGCGCTGATGGCTATCAGCACCTATGCAGTGATTCCGGTGCTACGCGCGGTGGTGATTTCAGCCGCGGCGACGTGCGTGGTGCTCAATTTCAAAAACCGTAAACGCGAAATGCAAAACGTTGCGTGGGCGATTTTCATCGCTCGCGCGCTCGAGATTAGCGTAGAATTCGACGAGTGATCGCGGATAGGTAGCACGTCGCCATAGCAGTAGCGCGCGTAGTATATTTTGTTGAATAGCAGTGTATTTTTTGGCAATTACAACTCGACGATCAAGTGAGTTTAAACAACAGTGTACGAGTCGACAAGCATCATGGTCTTTTCTGAAAACTTGACCGGAGCGCCATCCGTGGTGCGCGTGATCGTGGCCACTTCGATGTCGCAGAACGTCTTGTTGGACGAAAAGTGCACATCAATCGGGAAGAACCCATCGGTGTCGGCGACGGGAATGGTAAATTCCATCGACCCGCTTCGGTTGCTATCGTCAATGAGCTGAATGTTCCACTCCATCACGCCCCCGCGAGCATCGAAACGGAAATCTCCGTCGCACGACGTCACCGCAGGCGGTTCACGGGTTCGCGGGACGGGAATTGAGATCACCACGTTTTGCAACTCCATCGCGTCGCTGGCTTCGTATTCGATGCTCACAGCGGTCTGGTCTCCCGTGACTGAAGGCCAACAGTTGATGGTCAACGGCACTGCGGACTCATCCTTGGTTGAATATCGCCACTTGAGCACACCGAGCGCCGAGCCGCACGGAAAAGGACGGTTGGGGTCCTTCAAGCCTAAAATATTTTCATTCGCGTGTAACGCCTTATCAATGTTCGGGTGGGTTTTAAACTGATAGCCAGGATTTTTTCCACCATTCACCAACACGCGAATCAACGCGTTGTCTTCATCTTTGACTTCAAGTAACATGTTCCCTTGAACCTCCATGGACTCCAAACCGCCGTTGCGTCCGAGTCGGACGTTCAGTTTTTCTTCCACGACCAAGCTGATGGATTCGCTCGGGACGACGGGCGCGGACACCGCACGGTCTTCGCCGCGCGACGACATGGCGCCGACGTTGAAATCGTGTTCGACATGCTCGCCTTCCGCGCGTAAATCTTCCAAAAATTGATTCGTCTTTGGTTTTCCGCCGAGTTGCATACCCTTCTTGGGACCGGCGAGCGATTTTTGAGGCATACCGCCAGCGCTCGGCGATTTCCCGTACGCGCCCATATCACCACTGTACTGCGTGCGGAAACCAGTACCACCACCCATGCGGTCATCCATACCGCTTGCGCTACCGCCTCCGCGACCAAGGTAGCCGAACTCATCGTCGCGGCCGTCATCAAACGCACCCGCGCGACCGCCGTCAAAGCCGCCACCGCCGCGCGACCCGTCAAAGCCGCCATCAAAGCCGCCTCGCATGCCTCCGCCACCGCCGAATCCACCGCCGCCACCGAATCCGCCGCGTTGTGCACCTCCGCCCATGCCTTGCGCGTGCATCTTCGTCTCAAGCTTCACCTTGTCAATCTCCGTCGCCTTGCGACGCATCACATCCTTGGTGTCGTTGATCTTGCTCTGAATCATCATCTTATGAAGCTTTTCTTCGTGCGAATTCATCTCCGTAAACGTCTTCACCTGACTCATCGTGACGTTTTCCTTATACCCCAACGATATAATTTCATCAAACGCGAATATTAAATCAAACGCCGCCAAAGAAACGCCTTCTTCATCCACCTGCCCTCGCGTGTACTCGGGCAACGTTTTCGCGAGTAAACGCAACACGTCTAAATCTTCTAAAATATTACTCCCCTTTGTCGTGACGAGCAACAAATACATCGTCCCACATTCCAATGGTTGATACACGTACCGCACGTTCTCCGTCTCTACGTACGTGTGCTGTTTCCCAGACCCGACGAGTTTCGGAAACGCCGCGAGCAACCCTTCGACGCGAACGCGCGTCATTTGCACGTACTGTCTCGACACCAACGCTGTAAAATTCAAACCAACACGCGCGATGCAATCGTCAGTCACGCGTTCCTCAACCTCCAACCCACACACGCGCGCCAACTCGCCCACGACGCGCTTCGGAAACTCAAATCCAACCGATCGGTGGACCGTTTGCGGACGCAGCCCGCGGAACACTTTCCGTACGCGCGAACGCGCCCGACGCGACCACATTCACGCCCCGCGCGCGCCCGCAAACGATCACGACATAACTCTACGACGCACCTTTACCGCCTTTAGTCACCACGGCGGCGGCGAGGACAACCTACACGCAATAAAACCCGCGCGCGCGCGTGATCCGTCAGTCTCGCGCGCCATCGATCCCGAACGCGAATTCGCGCGCAAACACCCCGCGAACGTCGCGCGCACACGCACCATGACGCGCGAGTACGTGTGACAATAACTTTTTCAACGATTGCGCGCGTGAGCGTGACCAATGGGCGGTCGGCGCGCGCGACGTGCGCGTGATTCTGGCGATGTCTAGAGATTTGTCTCGAGCTGCGGTGGCTGGGTGCGTCCACCACCGTGTCTCTCGCGCCATTATCCGCCTCGCGCGCGGCGTTCCGGGCGAAACGCGCGCGGACATCGCACGCAGCGGTGCGCAAAAATGTCTTTTACGAGTGCGTGCGCGAGCGGCGCGGCGTTGTGCGCGAGATCGCGCGTGAGGGGGCGCGTGAGGGGCGGGAATGGGCGGATGCAACGTTACCTCGAGCCGTGTCGCGCGGCGGTGTGCGCGCGCGGTGGCGGTGGAACGGGCGCGAGAGACGCGCAGGCGCGGGCGTTTGGTGTGGGTCGCGCGTCGCGCGCGAGCGCGGTGGCTGGGCCGACGGATTCGCCGTCGGTGGCGGATGATGAGACGACGACGAGCGAGACGACGCGGGACGAGGCTTCGGGCGTCGACGAGGACGGTGGTGATGCGCGCGAAGGCGGCGGTGATGATACCGATCGTGATGGTGGTGGCGATGGTATTGAAAGTGTCGAAGGCGACGCACCGGTCGACGCACCGGTCGATGCGAGCGCGAGTGTTGAGCTCACGCCGCAGGAGAGCGAAGAGGTAAATAGGCGACGCAAGCGTGACTATTTCGCGGAGAGTTTAGCGTCGTTCGGGCGCTTGGCCAAGACGGAGAGCGATAAAAAGTCCACCACGCCGATCAAGGTTAGCGATAAAGAGAAGGTGCTGCGCGAATGGGGTGATTCGTTGTCGTGGGATGGCAATCGTTTGGATGGCACTACGTTGGATGGGACGGAGGCGCCGAGCGCGGATGTCTTTGACGGAATTTTATCGCAAGCGCCGGTGGATTTAGACGAAATGGAGTCGGTGGATGCGGCTAGAGAAGCTGCTCGAGAGGCGAAGCGTGTGGCTAAAGAGCGCGCTAAGGCGGAGAAGGAGAAGAAACGTTTAGCCAAGGAAAAAGCCAGGGCGCTCGCCAAGGAGGCCTCCAAGGGTAAGAAGAGCGAAGGTTGGGACGTGTCTTTTGATTTCGACGACATCGACGACGACGACGATGAAGAGCAAGAGGGCGAGCCACAAAAATCAATCATAGAGATGGCACAAGACGTGCTCAATTCCGACGCCGCGCGATGGGCATTGAAATTCTACATTGTTCCGAGCGTCGTCGCCCAAGCGTTGCAGTTGTCCATCATCGATCCAATTATTTCCGAGCAGCTCAAGTTAGCATCAGCAGATCACACCGCAATAGAGCTCAGTGAAGATCAGGAATTCACCATTTTAGAGCGCACGCGAAAATTCGAACAGAGAATTGACTTTGAGACGTTGATGGGGCGTCAAGCACCGATGACGGCGATTGAAAAGGCGGACAAGGTGCGCCACGAAGCCGACCGCCTTGAGGCCGAGGAGATTCTTCACACGGTTGAAGTCAATGGCAACCGCTATGGTGACTTGGTATTTTTCGCCGCGGTGTTGACGTCGCTCGTATACTACGCCGATGACGCAAAGATTGCGGTGAAGGGTGCAAAGGCGACGTTTTTCAATCTCGCGCCAGCGCAGCAGGCGTTCATTCTCTTGCTTTCGTCCGACGTTCTCGTGGGCTACCACTCCGCGGACGGTTGGCAAACCGTGTTACGTCAAATTGGCGGACACTACGGCATCAAGGAGCAAGAGGATGCGATTAGTATATTTGTTTCCCTCGTCCCCGTGGGCGTCGACGTGTTGTTCAAGTTTTGGGTGTTTAAATACTTGAGAAGAATAGCACCCAGCACGCAAGTGATTTTAGAAGACATCGAAAGGCACTAGAAGTAGGGAATTTAAGTTTCAGTTTATTCATATGCGCATCCCTTGTAATACTCGACATTAATTCGGCAGAATTCTACAATAATGAGCGTTTACAACTATGGAAATCTAGGCAAGATGTTTAACGCGACATCCTTGACGGATACGAAATTTTCAAACGTATGCACGAGCTCCAACTCACCGTCTCGTCGGCGACGCAACACCTGCCACGGTTCTGGGTATCTCCTAAACAACACCGCCGGATTGGAGCCTTTAAAATTATAAATGATGTACACACCGGTAAATTTTGCCGCGAATTCGCGCAACGGCCCCATTTCGCCCGCGTTCCAAAACGGCGGATAATAGTTACTAATGTAACGCTGCAGCTCCCCACGCGCTACAATCAACGGTCTCCCAGTACCCTTGACGCAATCCTCGTACAAATCTCGAGTGTTCGCAAACTCGGAGATGTTGGCGCTAGGATATGCCACCACGAACGCGGCGTCTTCTGAGTCCATACGCTTCGCGATGGACACCTTCTTACCCAACAACTTATCCAATCCCGAAACGCTCAAAAAATTGGGGTCATCCACGTAGTCAATTTTCCCCGGCCAATCCTTCCACACGCTCTTCATCTCCGCTTGTTCAGGCGCTCGAATACCATCCGGAGTCGGCGAGCTTCCGGTTAACGCCAACCGCGCCTCAACTTTATCCGGAAACAACACGCGCGTATACTCCGCCATCTTCATCTCCTCAAACACCGCACATATCCCACGCAATCGCAACGTCAACATGTTACACTCCACGTTCCCTTCGAGATCCCCCGACGCGAGCTCGAGCCCACCGGGCGGGAACTCGAGCTCGATGAGCTCCACGCCATCGTCCATCGCCTCGCGCACCGCCTCGCGACACTGTCGCTCCATGACGTCGTAATTCCCCGGAAACGGCGTCAGCGACGCGCGGCCTCGCGCTTTGCCTCCGAAAAACGCGCGCGTCGCCACGCTCGGCCGCGGTACGGGCGACAACGCGCGCATCATCATCGTCATCGTGATTGATGCGCCGCGTCACACTGTGCGGTGCGACACACCACGGCGCGCGACCGCGACATCGCGCGCGCGCTGCGACGCGCGAGAGACGCGCGTGAGAGGTTTTCGCATCGCACGCGCGGCGGCGATGACGACGGCGGCGTCGGCGGCGGCGATGCGCGCGCGGATAAGGTGGTGCGCGAGCCACGCTGGGGCTGACGCACGCGCGACGCGAGCGACGCGCGCACCGGGCGCGGGTGCGCGGCGCGGCGCACGCGAGGCACACGTGAGGCGCGCGATCGCGGATGACGCGCGCGGGCGGGAGGTGGCGGTGGGTGACGCATGCGAACGCACGGGGAGTGAGCTCGCGGAGACGTTGGCTGAGGCGCACGTGAGCGCCACGCGGGACGAGCTTAGGAACGCGCAGAACGACGTGTTAATGCTCAGACACGCGCTGCGCGAGACTGAAGAGGAGCTTGATGCGTATCGTAAGACGTATGAGTTTGTGCGTGAGCGAGGTGGGGTGGAGAAGGTGCGAGAGGCGCTGCGAGGCGCCGGGGCGACGTCGACTGGGACGCCGCGGCGCGAAGAGGGCGAGGCGGTCGTCGTCGACGCCGACGCTGCGCGCGACGATGAGCTTCGTGGGGCGCTTGACAATGTATTAAAGTTAAGACATGCGATGCGCGAACAAGAAGCTGAGCTTGAGGTGTGTCGACGAGCGTATGCGTTTGTGAACGAACGGGGCGGATTGGAGAAGGTGCAGCGAGAGTTGCGAGACGCCGCCGAAGCGGCGTCGATTGGCGTCGACAATGTTACCGAAGACGCGAACGTATATGACGCACGTGTGAAGGAATTGGAGAGCGACATTGCGGCGTTGAAGCAATCGCACGCGAACGCTATGAACGTGGAGAAGGCGCGCATGATTGATTTGGAGCGCGCCATGTCGGATAGAGACAATGAAACGGCTCAGGCGGTGAGCGACGCGCTGTCGCAAGCACTCGAAGAAAGCGAGGCAAAGAACCGAGAATTAGAAGAGGAGCTCAACCGGGCGTTGTGGGAAGAAGAGCTCCGGCTGAAGTCGCTTGAGGCTGAGATGCGCGACAGATTGGAATCTTCGAGCGGGGGAGAATCAACTTCGGTGACGACGCTTGTGACGCAAGCCGAAGAGGCGCGCGTGCGTGCGGAGAAAAAGGCCGAGTTGCTCGAGCTCGAATTTCAAGCGTTCGAACAAAGCACTGTAGACGCGTTATGCGACGCTGCTGAAAAGTTACAGCGCAGTGAAGAGGGACTCAAGTCGCTCGAACAAGATTTGCTCGAGGCGCGTTCTATGGTATCCACCCTGGAGTTCCAAAAGTCTGAGATTGAACAAGCGATGAATGACGCCGAATCACGATTTGCTGAAGATTTTTCAAACGCACAGCATCATCGCGACGAGCTCGAGGCACGCATTCGCGAGCTTGAGGAAACCATCGAGCGCGCCGCCGGCGCGGAGGAAATTGCCGAGCTCACGATGAACATCTCCAATCTTGAGTCTCAAAAGCACGAAATCGAGCAAGCGATGCGCGAAAATGAATCACGATTCGTTGACGAGCTTTTCGAGGCGCGTAATCAGCGCGATGGTTTCGAGGCGCGCGTGCGCGAACTCGAAGAAAATCTCCAACGCAACGACCGCTCTGCAGAGGTGGCTCAAATGTCGAAAACCATCGCGGATCTTGAATGGCGCAAGGGCGAGCTCGAGCAAGCCTTGCGTGACACCGAGTCGCGTCTGGGCGAAGAACTTGCGAATGCAGTGACACGTCGGGACGAGCTCGACGCGCGCGTGCGCGAACTCGAAGAAAATCTCCAACGCAACGACCGCTCTGCAGAGGTGGCTCAAATGTCGAAAACCATCGCGGATCTTGAATGGCGCAAGGGCGAGCTCGAGCAAGCCTTGCGTGACACCGAGTCGCGTCTGGGCGAAGAACTTGCGAATGCAGTGACACGTCGGGACGAGCTCGACGCGCGCGTGCGTGAACTCGAAGCGAACATCGCTCAAGATGCTTCGTCGGATGAAATCGCTCGACTCTCTGCTGAATTAGCGAGCGCGCAAGAGCGCGCTGAGAGCATTCGCGCTGAAAAGGAATCGAACGAACGCCGCATCGGCGAATTAGAAAAAGCTATGAATGAGCTCGAATCGTATCTTAAAAAGGAGCAACAAGGACGCGCTGAAGATGGTGCCGCGCGTGAGGAGGAACTGGACAAATTGCGCCAAGACACGAGAGCGCTCGAAGATCAACTCGCATCCGCGCAAGCCAAATTGGAAGAGGCATCGAATGCTACCACTAACGCTTCGTCGTTTGATGATGAACGTGCCGAGCTTTTGGTCAAAATTGAAGCGCTCGAAGCTATCATCATCGAGGGAGGCATGGATGCGAAATTCGCTCCTCCGTCTGAAGACATTGCCCAACTCAAGCTTGAATTTGAGCGCAAAGAAGCCGCATTCTTGAAGGAAAAAGCCAAGTTGTCCCGAGCGGCGCAGCTTGGTATCGAAATTATCAAACTTAAGGATGTCATCGCCGCGGAATGCGACGAATTACGTAGCGACCTCGCCTCGAGTGAGCGCGAGAAGCGCGCGCTCATGGATGAAGTCGCCGAGCTACGCAGTCAAATCAACGACGCTTAGACGTACATTTATTTATACACCATCGTGCATCAAAAAGCAGTAAAATCATATTAAAAATCATTATCTCCCGTCGCGTCTCACGTGCACGTGTTTAAGACGAACATTCATCGGAATCCAATTCGACTCGCGTAGGGCGAGTTTACAAATTGCCGTCACTTCATCGTCTCAAAACATCCACGCCGCGCGAGCTCATCGCATTTAAAGCATATTATCATCACCATCATCCAAGCTTTCTCAACGCATCCTCAATCTCCTTTTGCGCCGGACGTCCATTCTTACGGAACAACCCTTGTTGTCGCCCGCTCCACACCGTCTTTCCATCCGCCGTCGTCACCGTAACCGTAATCGGATACGCATCCACGCGATTGCCAATCACATTCGCGTTTGGTTTCACCTTAAGAATTGCCGCTTTTGCGGCTTCGAATTCTTGCATACCCCCATCTGCGTCGCGACGAAACAGCACACCGCGCACGGCGAACCAGAGTCAGTCCTCGCGTCCCGAGCCGAGTCGCCGACGCTTCGAGGGCACCGCGTCGCGCGCGCGCGCTCACACCCATCCACCGCCCTCGCGCGCGCCGCACCCCGTCTCGCGCGTCGACAACGATCGTCACGCGCGCGGTACACATCGACACCGCGTCGTCGCGCGCACCTCAGTTATGACTAAACGTCACCGTGACGTCTTCGCCCATGTCTTGAGCTCCACTAAAGAATCGCTGAAACACCCCGCGCGCGCTGGCGACGAAGGACCCGGGCGCGGGCGAGGACGCGCGCGTGAAAATGTGCCTGTGTGCGTTGCTGTGCTGACGCGCGGCGGACGCGATGAGACGTGGCGAGGCGCGAGAGAACGCTGAGAAACGCGCGACGCAGTGCATCACAGCGCGACGCACTGTGACGACGCGTGTCACCCTCGCCGGCGCTATCGCTCGCGTCGACGCGCGCGAACGCGAGAGCGCATCGACGGACGCGCGGGCGCAACGCGTGCACGCGCTGCGGTCGAGCGCGCGCGTGCCGGGGCGTTGAACTCGCGATTGCGATGAAGGTGTTGCTCACTGGCGCGCGCGGCGGCGTCGCGGCGTGCATCGCCGCCGCGATCGCGAAAGACCCGTCGTACGCGAGGTCGAGTGCGATCATTCTTCATGATCCTCGCGAAGGGCGCGAGCGAGCGCTCGTGAGCGCGGATATAGAGGCGTCGGGCGGGGTATTGGCGCGCGCGGATGTCGGCGAAGACGCTCCGTCGGCGTGCGCGCGCGCGATACGTTCTGGGTCTACAGCGCTCGATGTGTGCGTGTCGCCGCACTGTGGGCAAGTATTAGATGCGGCGATGATTGCGTCGAGCGGCGCGGACGTTGTCGTGCATTGTGACGGAGGAGGAGCGTTGTCCCAGGCGTGCGCGAGCGCCGAAGCGTGCGCGAGGATTCGCGGGTCAAACGCGACGCCGATGTTCGCTTTAGCGGTTGCGAACGCCATCACGGGGACAGTTTTTATCGACACGGGCATTGCACAGTCCAAGACGCTGTATGAGGCGCTGCGACCGAGTTCGACGGCGATGCTTGCGGAGGAATTAACGTCGAGCAACGACACGGCGAGGGATGAAATTCAAGCCGCGTTGCATTGGGAGTTTTTACGCGCGCATCCAGAAACTCGTCCGTTGCTCGGCATCACGGGCTCGGATGTGAGTAAATGTTTGCCTGGGAATAATGTTCGTGACGTGGAGGCGCCGGGAACGGCGACGATGTGTGCGCTAGTCGCAGCCGTGGCGGTGAGTAAGTGTCGAGCGGCGATGGGCGGAGCGGCCAACGCGAAACGATTGAGAGAAGCCGACCAATGGACGCACGTCGAGGCGTTGGCGTTGTATCGCCCTGATCGTGCTGATGCACATCTCGCACCGGCGTCGGAAAAGTCCGAGTACGAAGCTTTACCGAGTGGAGACGCGGCCGCCGATGACGCGAATGCAGACGACGAAGACGAAGACGAATACGAAGCGTTTGACACGCAAGCCAAGCTCTTTGGGTACGATTCCCTGGGCAAGCTTCGCGAAATGTACGTGTTGGTGTGTGGTGCGGATTCCGGCGCGAACGACGCGTGTATCGCCGCATTCGCCGCCATCGGCGTCGGTAACGTCGACGTGTTCGGCTCTAGTGGGGATAGCGAGAGATTTGTCCAACGCGAATGCGCTGTGGACGACTTGTGCGGCATCGATAATTTAGCGTCGTACAAGTACAACGTCGTCGTGCGCACGAGTGCATACGCCGAGGCGGACGAAATTATCGCCATGGCGCGCGAAGTGAACGCGCCGGTGATTGAAATATCGAGCGACGTCGCGGGATCGTGTCGCTTGCGCGTCGGCGCTCGAGCGGCGGCGATGTCCCCTCGAGGCGCATTTGTCGGGTGCATGGATAGTTTCACCGCGAACGTTGCCGCGAACGTCGCCGCCATGGAAATCGTGCGCGTCGCACAAGGTCGTCCGCGAAGCGCGGAGCTCGTCTATGACGGTACTGGAGTGTTTCCAGTCCCAAACGTTGAAGAACAATAAAGCTCGCTGAAATTAATATAGTACGTTGCCTCCATTCATTACATTCATTCGGGTGCGCGTCTACGTGCGTGCGGATGCGTTTACTTCTTACCACCCTTGTTCTTCTTACTCTTCTTACCAGTTGGCGACTTCATGCGTTCCTTGAATGACTCCTTCGCGCGCTGCAACGGCGACAACTTTGGTTGCAACGGGGACAATTTCGCCGACTCGTCATTCGTCGCCTGCACGCTCGCCTTGCTCGGCGACGCGAAACGTTCTTTGAACGATTCCTTCGCGCGCTGCAACGGTGAGTTGGCTAATTTCTCTTGTTTTTTCGCGTGGCATGCGGCGCAGCGCGCCAATCCTTCAGCGCGTTCCACTTGACCGCACTTTTCACACATGGCCGCGGCGTCAAAATTCAAATTTCTCGGCGGCGTCGCGACGTTGGGGCCGTCGTCGTCATTTTGTTCATCAAACGCGCCGCGTTGAACCGTCACCGGCGATGGCGGAGAAATTGGCCAGGCATCTGGCGACGACACGTCTCGCGGAGACGGTGACGACGCCGTCGCGTTAGATTCGTCTTCGGGTTGAATTTCGCGAAGTTTACCTTCGAGCTCGCCCAATTCTTTCAGCGCGTTGGCGATGCCCGTCGGCGTCTTACATTCCTCCACGCGCGACATCAACACCGCCATTCGTGATTGTACCTCTAGCATATCTTCAGACTCATAATCGCCATGATGACCACCGATCGGGCTTGACGCAATCTTGGCTAATACGCGTTCGATTTCAATCGGCGACGCGAAACCGCCTCCTCCGGCGCCTTCTTCGTGCGTCGTCAACGACTGCACCGTTTCAAGCATTTCCTTGAGCTCAATCTGCAGCTCAAGCTCATGCGCGCGTAATTGCACGAGTTGCTCTCGCAATTCATCCGCCTCGAGCGCCGTGCGCACGTTTTGGCTCTCTGCCGCGCGTACGGCATCCTCAGCGTCTTGCAACGCGTGCGTCGCCGCCGCCAATTTCGCCTCCATACTTTCCTTTTCATTCGTCAGCAACGCATTCTTGGCTCGAGCCGTCTCCAATTTCGTCTCCGCCCCGAGCGCATCCTCAAGTTCATTTTCCAATCGCGACACTTCCGCCACGAGCGCGCCATTCTTCTCTGTCAACTTTTTGACATTGAGTCGAGCGTCGGCTAAATTTCGCTCCGCCGACGTCATCTTGGCTCGCAACTCTGATATTTCCTCCTCCATCTTACCCTCGCTCGCCAACCGAACATTCAACTCACCAATCTCTTTTCGCATCTTTTCCACCCTGCCATTGGCCACGGTGAGCGAGAACCGCAGCTTCACCGCGGTTTCGCGTTCAGTTTTCGCTTTGGACGCCTCCGCCTTGGCGTCGCGCTCCACTTGAGCAACCTTCTGTTCGGCGTCATCACGCGCGCGTTCGGCGGCGGCGAGCCGCTCGAGGACATCTGCGTGATCGGCGCAGAGCAGCCCGAGTTCGCTTTCGGCGTCGATGCGCGCGCGCTCGGCAGCTTGGATGGATTGTTTTGAATCGTCAACGGTGTTTTCGAGTGATTTTTTAAGGCTTCGGTGGCGCACGACGGTGGCAGCAGCCACGAGCGGGGCCACGATGGCGACAACCATGTGTGTGTTGTGCGTTGTAATGCGCGCGCGTGTTCGGTGCTGCGTGCGCCGTGCGAGAGGTGTCGCGACACGAGTGCGAGCGCGGAGAGGCACGCAGTGGCGTTTTCATCTTTGTCGTCGCTCGAGCTACGGTTCTACATTTTGTGTTGAGGAATACAACGCGACTAGGGTAGGTCACAAAACAACAGTATGCGTGGGGTGTGTGCGAGCGCGTCGGCGTCGGCGTCAGATTCTTCGACTTCGATGGAGAAGCCGGCTTTTTCGTACGCGGATTTGGCCGCGGCGTTGTCGCGTTCGCAATGGACGTAGAGCACTCGAGCGCCTTTCGCGGCGACGTGCGCTTTTGCGGCGTTGAGGAGCGCTTCGGCGACGCCTATGCCGCGTGATTCTGGTGACACGCACACGTTAAATGCGTACGCGCGCGTCGGTGGTGACACGATATGGATTGAACTCCGCTCCGCTCCGTCGTCATCCGCGCTCGGCGTGACGGGACGAATCCCGACGAGTGACTCCCCAGGAAGTGACCTCCCCATGTGCACATCGAGCGTTCCAATCACGCGCACGCGCGTGCCGAGATCAGCCACGTCTGGGAAACTCGCCGTAGAGCTCCATCGACGCAACGCCGCGACGTCCACCGGATGTTCGTGGTCTTCGCGCGCCTCGCCCGCGTAGTACGCATCCTCTTCATCCTCCGCCACATCCTCCAGCGCCGCAAACGTGCGCACGTCCCGCATCCCTGCTCGCGCAAATGACGTCGCGCGCGTGGTTTCGCTCGTAATTCTATCATTCCACCACGCCAAGCGCGCGCACGCGTCCCCGTCGGATGCGTCGCCTCCGCCCGGCTCCTTGACAAACTCATAAAAGCACCGCACGCGCAACGCCGCGCAGCATCGCCGCAAGGCGTATGAATCCACGTGAGGCGATGATTCGTCGATATCCACGCACGTATACGCCGATGACGACTGATTCGACGCGGTTAAGGTTCTCCTCGCAAAGGCGCCGCGACCGCGACGTCCTGGACGTCCCGACGCCGCGGCTCCATGCCGTCTCTCAGCGGCGTACATCCATCGACACTCGCCGCACGCCGCGTTGAGCGCGACGCGGCGCAACATCGCTCTCGCCGACGCCACTGCGCGGGGTCTCTAGTAGCCTTTATTCCCGCGCAAGCGCGAGCGCATGTCCAGTTGGCCCTTTCTACAGCTAAAATAATTCGCCCGCTTCACCGCGCACGCCTCGGGCACGCTCGCGCCGTCCGTGCCCTTGGCGCACGACGTCAGTGAGAATTTCTGTTTTTTCACGCACGGAGACTGTTCGACGCACGCGAGGTAGTCGTCGAGCATGCCCTTGCAGCTTTTGCTCATCGAAGCGCACCTCACTCTGAGGTGCGCTGCGATGGTGACGCAGCGCGACGTGGTCGCCGTCGACGACGACCACGAGGAGGCGCGGGCGATAAATGCGTTAAAATGGAGCGGCTTTGGCTTGCGCGCGCTGCCGGATGCACGCGAATTCGCGCACGTGACGGTGTTGAACGTGAGCAACAATGCGTTGGTGACTTTGGATGGTGTGCGCTCTCTCCCTCGCCTACGCGCGCTCGATGCGTCGAATAACCGCCTGGTGGATTTGCGCGCTGTGCATTATTGTCGCGAACTTCGCGAGATTGATTGCTCGGCGAACGCGATTCGTGACGTGCGCGGCCTCGGGGTGAGCTGCGCGAAGTTGCGAGTCTTCAAGGCGTCGAGAAACGCGTTCGCGAGCGACGCGGAATTCGACGATTTCCCCGCGCTTCGGGAGTTGGATTTATCGTATAATTGTCTCGGTGAAGGCTTGCCTGATTTGCGAGCGTGCGGGGGATTGGTGAGCTTGAATGTTCGTGGGAATGCGATTTCTACGTTGCGGCTCGCCGAGCGGTTGTTACCGGCGACGACAAGACATTTGGACGTTGGACGTAATGACATGATTAGCGTCGAAGAGTTTCGACATTTGCGGCATTTTCCGCGATTAGAGAGTTTAACGTTTACGGATAACCCACTAGAGGCGCGGGCGAGGCATTATGGGTACGATGCGCGCGCTGTGGCGTTGTTTTGCGCTCCGCGGCTGCGCTGCGTCAACGGAGGCGCCGCTTCGCATTCCTCGTGGGCGCTCGCATCGAAGCGATTGTTTTTGAACGACCAGGGCGAGTTGTGCGATGATTTATTAGCCATGTTACGTGAAAACGTCTCACCTTGGGTGCTGGGTGAGTATTTACGCCACGTGTGCGGTGTTGAGAGCGACGAGTGGCTACAAAACCAACGCCGCGAGTCAAACGCCGAGCCGCCGAGCGCGATGTTCACCGTATCGACGTTTGTGCCTTTGCGTGATGATTCTGGAGACGCACAGAGCGCGAGTACGGATGAAGATGACGTTGTGGGTGCGCAGTCGACGTTTGTTGTCGATTCATCACGCGTGTTTGAAGACAAAGGCGATCCAAAAGAGGCGCTGGATTCCACTGCCCATTGGCTCTCGCATTTGGATTCTGAAAGCTCTGACGACGACTCATCGTCGCTCTTGAACGACGGCGACGACATCGATGACCATGAATTCTCATTTGATTCGTTACGAATGATATCACCCATCCGTGCGCAAGAGGCGGCGCAAGTGAGCGCGAGCGACGACGACGATGACTTTGGAACGCCGCTCGAACGCGGCTCCGCGACGTTGGCGAATACGTCAACGATTGAGTTCCATTCCCTCGCTGAGGATTTCACGCACGTCGTCGTCGATGACGACAATGATGACGACGTATACGGTGACGATGCGCGCGCGTCAACGAGCGCATCAGCGCAAAATATCGACGCGACACCGTCGACATCCACCGGTGGGACGATGCGGCTGTTGAAATCGACGTCGTCGGTCGCGACGAATGAATCATTCGAGAATTCGCCTGACCTCCGTCCGCCCGTCGCGCGCGATGGACACGGCAGTTTCGTATTCAGTGATGATAGCAAATCTTTCGCGCAAGATGAGATCGACGACGACGACGACGACGACGACGACGACGATTCCCAGTCAACCGACGCAAATAGTCAAACGCCGAGGCGGGCGTTCATCAAACGCGCGGTGTCCGAACTGTCCCGCGATGGCCCGACCCCAGAGCGCCTGGCCATGACGGCGAAGAAAATCGAAGACATGATTTCGAGTCTCAAAGAAAGCCGCGGACGCCATGACGACGACGATGATTAATTGATTATCGGATTGATTGGAGCCACGCGTCCCGACGAGACTCGACGTCATTCGTTGACTCATTCGTTGACTGATGTCGTCAAAAGACACCCTCAAGGAAACCCCGCTCTCCGTGCTCGCACGCACGAAACTTACGCGATACTTGGATGAACGCACGAAACTCGCCACGGCGAACGCGCCGAGAAACGAATTCTCGAGCGGTCCCGAAGCGTTGCGAGGATTAAAGCCCGTGCTGTTGGACTGCGAGTCACAAACATTCATGGATGCGTTGGTTCTCATGCAGAGCGTGCAAGTGCAGGCGATGCCGTTGGTTCGGTATAGAAATCAACCAAACGGCGCGTACGACGCGCTGTGTTTCTTGTCCGTGGGTGATTTAGTGAGCACGTTGATCGACGCCGTGGACAAGGCTGACATCGACGCAAGCCGAGTGCTGCCCTCCATGGGACGGCTGGCGGCGGTTGGATTGGAACTCGAAAGTCTGCCGTTGAAGAAATGCCGCACAAAATGGGACGGTACGGTGTTGTGGCGCGCGGCGGCGATGACGCACACGCTCGCGGATGCGTTGCAAATTTGTTTGTACATTTCACATCAAAGTTTACCGGGTTCGATGCAGCTGCGTCAATGCCCGCATCGGTTCGCGGTGATGAACGACGACAACTTTATCACGCACGTGGTATCGCAGAGCGATATGGTGATGTACTTGCACACCAATCGCGACCTCATCACCGAATTGTTTACCAATGCAACGATTGCAGATTTGGGTTTGTGCAACACGGTGGGCGTCGTCACCGTCGGCGCGTCGACGCCGACGGTGGATTGCTTTCGCGAAATGGAACGTCATCGCGTAGGTGCCGTCGCCGTCGTCGACGAACAGTCTCGCGTGCTTTTAGGCACGCTCAGTGAGAGTGATATCACGCATTTACACGGCGGTGCGTCGTTCGCGAGTCTCGCGTTGCCCGTCGGCGAATTTCTTCTGCATTCTCGACCGGATGTGTCCCCTTGGATGCCGAGCGACGTCGATCGTGTCGCGCCCGTGAACCCCAAATCGAGTGCTTACGCCGTCGTGTTGTCTCAACACGCTCGTTCTTTTGTGGTGTCGTGCCGTCCATCGGATACGCTCACGGATGTTCTGACGTCGATGGACGTGCGCGCGGTGCATCGCGTGTGGGTCGTAAACGACGCGAATTGCGTCGTGGGCGTCGTCGCGCTCGCAGACGTACTCGCCGTCGTCTCGCGATTTGGCATGAGCGTCGAAGAAGCCCAGCGCGCGCGCGATGCCATGGTTGTCGCGTGAGAGATCCAACTAAGACCAAAACTCCAAGATTTCTTTGATGTCTTTGATACATTCGATGCTCGGCTCAGCATTTGCAATTCACGTACGCGTTTACGCCGCACTTTTTACCGCACGCACGTGCGCGTCGCACGTCGTACCGAAGCACGCATGAAAGCGAAATCAACTCGAAGTGCGCTTTATACACCGCTCGCGTGCGCGTGCGTGCTCGTGTTCTCGACATTGCTTCTGGGTTCGAGCGCGTGGAGCCCGGTGTCCCGGCTGCGTCGAGGCGCGACGGCGCTCGAATCCGAAAGGTCACCGTCGAGGCATGTGTTATCCACACCAGATGCGATAGTCAATGAAGGCGCGTCGACGTTTGAACCCGAAGGATCGTCGTCGAGGCGTTTACTCGCCACACCAGGCGTCGTGCTTAATGCAATTTTACAGCCCACGACGTTTCTTCGCATCGCGTTGCTCATGCTGCGCAATTCGCTTAATGATAACCCAGCGCAGGAGTTTCTTCAGATGGCACTCACGACAGATTTAGGCGCAACAAAATTCACCAATGTTTTTGCATCCTTCGCGGCGGGGATGATTCAGGACTTTAGCGCTGGAGTGAGCAGTGAGTTCAACCTCAATCAAGAGTGGCTCGTCGATGGCTCGTCGACGCTCGAGAACAGCGCGTTTTCAGAATGGGTTACGGGGGGTGCCGTTGGCATTGAACAATTCTTTGGCGTGGGATTGGAGCTCAGCGCGGGCGCGGCGATGGCGATTCAACAATCGCTGCAGCCAAAGGATGACGGGGATGAATACGACATTGAGTATGAAGCCGATTCCATCAACGGCGGGACGACAAAGCGTCGTCGTAGATTGTTATCGCGGGATGAAGCCAAGGCGAGGAAGCTTCCCGTCGGCTCGGAAGTCATCATGCAAACTCAGCATCCTTTGCACGGCGACATGTTTCGCCGAGCCGCGACGCGCGCTTTGAACCGAACTAAATATGGTGAAGCGAGCACCGACGAAGACGAGGCGTTCAGCCGCACTCGACGGTTGTTGCAAGTTGATTCTGAAATCGTCGACGTGACGTACGACGACGTTGAACGCATGACGACCAATTGGTTTGAATCATTTCCCGCGGCATTGCCACTCGCCATTCGCGATCGATTCATCGCGCTTCTCGAGGAATACATCGTGGACCCGCAAATACGAATTTCTCTGGACATCACCGTTGCGTTGGTCGGCGTCGCGACGCCCGGTGTTGGGATCACATCCGTCGAAGCCGCGGCTGAGAATACAATTTCAAATCAAATTGTGTTTCACGGCTACGATGCCGGGATTGACTTTGCGAGCTCGATCGATCCCGCGGTGGCCCTCGCGGGATCGATTAGTAAAGGCGTGGCTATTGAAAACGCGATTTCTGACGCCACTGAAATTCTCAACGCAGTGACAAACATCATCGATGAAGTTAACGGCATCGTCGAGGCCGATTTAGCCTCGCGAGAGAGCGACGGGACGGTGAGTGCGCAGGGCGGAGTCGATCACAACGCGACGCTTTTGGAAAAAATCTCGCGATACATTCAACCATTGGGAAATCGAACGCACGCGACGAGGCCGACGGGCGTGGATACGTCGAGAGCGATGTATTTTGCGGGACAAAATGAAAATGCCACTGAATCTGAATCTCGCGCTGAAGGCGACTATGACTACACGTACACGCCTTACGATTATGAACCTCTCGGCGCGGTTGAGGGCGTGTACGCGGTCGCGGTGTCGTTAATTTTTTTGGAACAAATTGCCCTCAACGGCGGTTCCATCACAGTCATTTGAATAAATTATAACAATTCCGAGAATACCGGTACCGGTACCGGTACCGGTAGGTGGTTGTAAAAAGTGTAAAACCACTTTACGTCTTATAACGCCTTCACCTCGGCTAAACGATCCTTTAAGCGCTCAAGCTTACCCGACGTCGGCAATCCGCGTTCTTGTAAAAGCTTACGCACGGTGGGCGCATCCATGGCATCCACCTGTGCGCGTGTAAATTCAGGCTTGGCGTTTGCTACCGCCTTAGATGTCGCTTCGCTCTTCGCCACGCTCTCCTTGAATGCGCTATCCATCTCCTTGCGAAGCGCCACCGTGCGCGCCACCTTGGTTTCCTCCACCGACGCCTGCCCGCGCACGACGGCGAGCTTCTTCGTATTCGCCTCGCACAACGCCTCCGACTGCGCCAACTCACTCTGCGCCGACGCCGTGGTCACCACGCCTGCGACAACGACGGTGATGTCATCCATTTTACCTCCGAGATTGCCGCCGCCGCCGAGCATCTTGTTCAACCCACCAAACAATCCCACGGCTTTCGGGGCGCCACCCTTATCGGTATCACTCTTCGCCGCCTCGCGCGCATACGGGGAATCATACTTTTTATCCTCAGCATGCTTACGCGCAACTTTCGCCAACGCCGTCGCCGCAGCTTGCGCACCGGAAGCCGCATCGCCAGCGCTCGCAAACGCGCGCGTCGCCACATCGACAATTTCCTCGTCAAACACGTTATCAAACAATCCATCCGACCCAGCGATGACGAGATCGCCCTCCTTGACGTTAAAACTAAAAACATCCGCATCATTCGCGCTGTCGCAATCCTTCGCGAGCTCTTCGTACGCCAATTGATACGGGCAATTAAAATAATGTTGCGAAGGCGTCGACGCGTAGCACACCGCCCCCGAACGCACCACGCGAAACCCACTATCACCAACATTCGCCGCCTTCAAGCTCGCACCATCCAGCGTAACCACACACATCGTCGCCGCACCGGGTAATTTCGTCCCTGCCTGCGCCGCGATCGCAACGCGCTTCGGATCCACGCCGCCGCCTCCAAACGGTCCCCGGCTCGCGCTCGACGCCTTCGACGCCGCGTCCAACGCCTCGTACGACAACACACGCGCGTACAACCCCGGATCGACGCCCTGGTCGTTAAACCCACCCACGCCGTCCGCCACGCCGAACGTGCCGCCACCGCGCGCGGCGTCGACGACGGCGAACCACGCGTCTTCGCCACCCTTGGTCATCTTATCTGGATGCGGAATGTTTTCCGCACCCACGCACAGCGACAGCTTTGACGACGCGTGCGGCGGCGCGAGGGCGCGACGACCGCGCGCGCGGCGCGAGGGCTGTGCGTGCGGCGGCGCGGGCACCGCGCGCGTCGGCGCGAGCGCGATGCGGAACGTCATCGATGCGTGCGACGACGAGTGACGATGGATTGAAGCATTCATCGTCACTGTGCGTCGACGCGCGCGGTCGCGAACGATGCGGCGCGGCGACGGGTGCGTGCGCGTCGTTCGCGGTGATGCGTACGTCGTCGAACGCGGCGCGAAAGATGACGACGACGAGGAGGAGGCGCGTCAACGTGATGAGGATGACATCATCATCGTGGTGTGCGAAACGCGTTGCGAGCTCGCTGAGGCGCTGTCGCGCGCGCCGTGCGTCGTGCGAGCGTTCGTGGACGCGGCGCAGGATGCGTTTGATGTGGAACTCGTGCGCGCGCGGTGCGTGGATGTCGTGCGCGAGACGAACGCGGCGGTGAAGCGCGCGAGAGTTGAATTCGAGCCGCCGCGCGACGTTTCCGTCACGCGTTTGGACGTCGATCGCGCGCGCAACGCAGCGATCGCGCGCATGGCGAGTTGCGCGTTGGTCGTCGTCGACGTTGAGGCGCGACGAGGGGTTGATGGGACGGCGCGTGCGGTGACGATGGCGGCGCGCGCGCGCGGGTCGAGAGTCGTCGTCGCGTATTCGCCGGCGATTGCCGCCTACTTTACGGCGATGACGGTGGGCGATGGCGTAGATTTTAGGTGGTTTGAACACTGCGTGCGCGTGTGCGCGAGCGACGACGCTGGGGAGGACGAGAAAAAGGAGAACAAGAACGACGACGACGGATGGGGCGGCGCGTGGCCAAATGCATTCGCGGATGTCGGCGACTGTTGTAAATTTCACAATTACGACCGACGCGGGTGCTCGAAGCGCGCCACCGGGGAGTGCGCGGCAAATCATGAGATGTGCATGTACTGCGGTGCGAATGGCGCCGCCGGTGGCGTAGCGCACGCGGCGAGAAAGTGCTCACTGTTGGCTGAGGACGCGCGAGGCGACGTGGAATTGACGCCGGCACTACGCGACTTCAAAGTCCCGTCCCTGTGCGAGCGCAATCGTGAACGCTTGCGTGCGCGCGGCGGGACAAAGGCATACATATACGTCGTCGGTGGGCGCAATCGTGGGCTCACCGTGGGCGTGTGCGAGCGCTACGACATCGTCGGCGACGTGTGGGAACGCGCGCCGACGTTGGTTGAGCCGCGCGGCTCGCACGGCGCGTGCGCGCTCGGGAACGGGACCATCGTCGTCGTTGGTGGCGGCGGCGTGCGGTCAAATTTAGCATCAATGGAAACATTGGATGTGGCGAACGGGGACGAGGCGTGGACGTTGAGGGATGACGTCGTTCGCGCGCGACACGCCATGAGCGCGGCGTCGACGAGCGGACGCGCGTACGTCGTTGGCGGATGGTACAATGGCAGCGAAGCGATTGGAGACACGGATATTTATGATGGTGCGTCAAATTCGTGGAGTAAAGGTGCGTCGCTGAACGTTCCGCGGCGCCTGCACGGCGTGGCGGCTACAGAAGATGGTGCCGTATTCGTTTTCGGTGGATGGGCCAGAGGCCAATCAAACGACGACGGCGACGGTGGCGAATGCGACTCAGCCGAACGTTACGACCCGAGTTCGAACACGTGGTCGATGATTGCGCCTTTGCCCGCCCCGGCGTGCGCGACAGCGTGCGCAATCGGCGATGCCTGTTACATCTTCGCGTGGGGCTCTGAAGGCCAAAAGCCGACCGCCGCATCCAGCGGCGGCTTTTACCGCTACGACCCTCACACCAACGCCTACGAATCCCTCGGGCAACTCCCACTCGAACGCTGGTTCGGCTTCGCCGTCACCGCCCACGAAGGCGTGTTATACGTCATCGGTGGCATAGTTAACGGTCGATGGACTGGCCGAGCGTTCGCGTACCACGTCGCCGAACGCGCCTGGGAAGAAATCCCATCCATGTCCTACGTCCGCCGACGCACCGCCGCGCTATGCGTCGACGTCCCGTGCATCACTAGCGTTTAGTCTTGTAGAATCCATCATCGCCATGCGCGAGAAAACCCCAGAATTGAATCCATGAATGAAACATCGACGTCCCGCCAGTCCCGTCGCGAGCTCGAGCTCAGCTCACTCGAGCGCATCACTTCTGCCGCCATTGTCTGACATGTCCGCGCGACTTACGCTCACGCGCGCACTCACCACCGCGCGTACATTTACGAGAACCACCGCGTCGTCAAAACCGACGGTGCAACGCACCCCGCTCGTCGCGCGCGTGGCTTTGAGATCGACTACGACATCTGTTACGTCATCATCGTCATCGCGAAAGATGAGCACGGCGGCGACTGCTGACGCGACCGTGGCGGCGACGGAGCCGCGATGGGATTTGGAAAAACATTTTGGATTCGCGTCGACGAACGATGGGAAGATTGACGAGGCGATGACGGATGTGGAGAAGGCGTGCGAGGCGTTTAAGAGCGCGTACGAAGGCAAGTTGAGTTCTGAGTTGTTATCGGCCATTGAGTCCTATGAAGCGATTGAACAAACGCTCACGACGGTATTGAGCTACATGTCTTTGAGTGCGGACACGCGCTTGATGGATGACGCCATGCAACAACGCAAGGCGGCGTTGATGCAGCAGTACGGACAAGCGAGCGGAAACTATTTGACGTGGTTCGGCCTCGAGTTGGCGGATTTATCTGATGCGGATTTGGACGCCCAATACGCCAAGGATGAAAAGTTGCGCACGTACAAGCCTTATATTGATGAGGTTCGACGCTCGGCGCCGTACAACTTGTCCAAGGAGGTTGAGCGCGCGTTGACCGTCCGCAGCTCGTTTGCGGGCAAAGGCAAGGTTGTTGAATTTTACGGCAACGAGCTCTCTCGTTTGCAATTCGATCTCGACGGTAAGAAGGTCAACTTGGAAGTATTACTGGCGAAGATGACGAGCAGCAAAGACACCATGGTTCGTCGTCAATGCATGAAGACGCTCAACAACGGTTTGAAGGAGTTTGAGCGCGTGTGCGCGTTGTCGCTCAACATGGTTGCCGGCTCGTGGCACATTGAAAACAAGGAGCGTGGTTTCAAGAACCTTCGCTCGTCCCGTAACTTGAGTAACAACTTGCCAGACGAAGTTGTTGACTCGCTCTTGTCCGCTGTGGCGACGACTGGGGTGGATTACTGCAAAAAGTATTACACTTTGAAGAAGCAAATTCTCAAGTCCACGCAAGGTCTCGAGACGTTCACGTGGGCGGACCGCAACGCGTCCATTGACATTGGCTCTGCCGAAGACAACTACACGTGGGAACAAGCTGTGGATCTCGTGCACAAGGGGTATAACAAGTTCTCGCCAACGATGGCGAACATGTTCTTGGAATTTGTCGAACAAAAGCGCATCGACGTCCCGGCGCAAGACGGCAAGAGAGGCGGCGCCTACTGCTCCTCCGCCTATGGCTCTGGTCCGTTCCAGCTCTTGAACTTCACGCACTCTGCGCGCGACGTCGCCACGCTCGCTCACGAGTCTGGTCACGCCGTCCACTTTGTTTTGAGCTATCCGCAAGGTATTTTGCAATTTCACCCGCCGCTCACGCTCGCGGAAACCGCCTCCATCTTTGGTGAAATGATCGTCTTCCGCGACTTGTTGGAGAAGACCCCAAGCGACGAAGACCGTTTGGCGATGATCATGTCCAAGGTTGATGACATCATCAACTCTGTCGTGCGTCAATGCTCGTTTGACAAGTATGAAGAAAAATTCCACACCATGCGCGCCAAGGGAACGGTGACGCCGGAAGAAATGTCCAAGGCGTGGCGCGAAAGCATGGAGGAGTATTACGGCGCGGAGGGTGAAGTCTTCGACTCGTATGAAGACACTTCGGCGTTGTCTCTTTATGTGTCGCATTTCCACAACGTGCCATTTGTGAGTATCGTATCTCGCTGCGTCGATGCGTCGTTTGCCCGATTGTTTTGTTAGGTTTCATCCGCGTCCCCGACCTCGACTGACTCGCGTGTCGTATTTCACGTCGCAGTACGTCTACGCATACGCCTTCGGCGACCTTTTGGTCGGCTCGCTCTATGGCGCGTACATGAAGCAACCGGAAGGCTTCGAAGAGAAGTTGCTCGACCTTCTCCGTGCAGGTGGGACGAAGGATTTCGTTGAAGCCGTCGAGCCGTTTGGCTTGGACGCCGCGTCGCCGACGTTTTGGTCCGACGCCTTGCACGCCCACCTCGGTGGTTTAATGGCTGAAGCCGAAGAGTTATCCAAGAAACTTGGATATTCCAGCTAAACATGTCCCATTTCTTTCATCGCGCGTTGTTGTTGTGTAAGAATGAGCTAAACCTTTTATTGACAATGCGTTTTGTTTGTGAGCGCGCGTTCACGTCATCAGACGGTGAGCTTCTCCATGGATTTCGCCAAGTACGTCTCATGCGCCTTCTTTTGCAATCCTTGAGCCTTGACGAGCTTCTTCACTTGCCCTTTCGGGAGCTCTTCGCCATCCTTGTCGTGCGTAGGCAACCCTTCGTCGTCGTACTTGGAATACAACCCTTCGTATTCGCCAATCTTGAACATTTCGCTCGGCGGAATTTTCGCCTTGGCTTCCTTCTCCGCCGCCTTGCGCGCGAGCTCCGCCTTGGCCTCCGCCGCCTTGGCTTCCTTTAACGCTTTAGCCTCGCGGTCTCGCTCGAGCTCTTTCTTCAATTCGTCCGCGTCGTAGAGTTTCCATAACGCCCCGCCTTCTTTATCGTCAAGCTTGACGCCGAGTTCGGGTAAACCGACGTCGCGAAGAATGTCGCACGCGTCCAAGAGCTCCTTGGCTGACGCGCCTCCTCGAGCCAAGCTGCGTATTTCATCTCTAAACTTGGTCACCAAATCGAGCACGGGTGAGAGAATCTCTTCGCGGCCGCCTTCAGAGGATTCTGGGAACCCCACTTGGTCGGTGTCCAAGCACACGCCCAAGCAGTTTAATATTTTAGTCACGTACTTGCCCACGCGTTCGAGGAGGAGCGAACGCGCGTCAGTGGCGTCCACGTCCGCCATGTACTTGTTCGTCGCCTTGATGAGTTCTTGCAACGCCAAGAGCGTGTTTGGGGTATTAATATTATCCATCAACGCTTCATGGACGGCGGCTTGGGCGGTGTCGAGGGCGTCGCTCAAATCGCGTTCGGCGCGGTGCCACGTTTGCGCCTTGTCCACGCGGTAGCTCCCGCCGGCGCGGAACACACCCTTGATGGAGTGGAAAAATTCCACAAACGTCCGCTCAATGTTCAACGCGAGGTCCATTTGCTTGAACCCGACGACGCCCTCGCCGTTGGGGTCGGCCACGGGCGTGAGCTCCATGGGCTCGCACCATTGGTTGAGCAAGAATAAAAAGCGCAGCTGACGCGCCGAGTACATCTTCAACGCCGCTCGAATGGTGATAAAGTTCTTCAAACTCTTACTCATCTTCAAGCCATCGATGTGCAAGTGACCAGTGTGAATAAAAAAGTTAACCCACTGTTCGGTGTCGTAGTGCGCTTCGGATTGAGCGAGCTGATTTTCGTGGTGCGGAAAGTTCAAGTCTATGCCGCCACCGTTGATGTCGACGGATTTGCCCAAAATATCGCTGCACATGGCGCTGCATTCGATGTGCCAACCTGGACGCCCCGGACCATATGGCGAGTGCCAAAGCGGCTCGCCTGCTTTACTCGCCTTCCATAACACAAAGTCAAAGTCGCTCTTCTTTTCGCTTTGACTGGAGGCGAGCGCGCCTTCACCATCCATCGCGTCCTCAATATTCTCCATGGCGTTCTTATTTAACTTGCCATATTTGTGATTCTCGGCCGCCTCAAACGCCTTGACGTCGAAATACACGCTCCCGTTCGACTCGTACGCGAAACCTTTGTTTATGATGACTTGAATGTACAAAATCACCTTGTCCACATATTCAGAGACGCGCGTCAACGAATCCGGCCTTGCCACACCGAGCGAAGCCATATCCTCCATAAATTCCCCCTCAAACTCATGCGCGAGCGCTAAGTACCCTTCTTGCACATTCCACTCTGTCGCGCAGCAGTGATCACTCGGAATACCATCGCCTAATTGCGTTTTAATGGCCGCCGACAACTGTTGGGTCGCCGCGTTCAACGCGCCCAACGCTCCGCCCTCCGCGAGCAACTTCTCCACCTCCAGCACCAACGCCGATGCATCGTTAGATAATCCATCAATCGCACGCGCAGCATCGATAACAGCCTCAGATCGACGTTTATGCGCGCGCATGATAATCTTATCGTCGATATCTGTGACGTTCATCACAAAGCGCACGTCGTACGAGAAATACTCACTCATCACCCGTCTCAACACGTCAAAGTTCACGTAATTCCGCGCGTGGCCGACGTGCGCGCTGTCATACACCGTCGGGCCACAAATGTACCACCCGATGGAGTTCCCACTCAACGGCACGAACGGGACTTTGGTCTTTGTGAATGTGTTGAGCAGTTTGGGGCCTTTTCGTTGCGGCGCATCGGCGTCGACGGTCGCGTTCTGACCCTTCCACCACGATGTAGGCGGTCTGCATGCGCAAGACCGGCCGAAGAAGAATCCATCCTTCACCTCCATGGTGGCGCGAGCGAGGCTGAGAGTGACGCACGAATGGGTGATCTGCTCAACAACAAAGAGGGCTTTTCATCAGCCGTGACGAGCCGAAAGGACATTTAACGATATATCTCGCGCGCATCATGGCATACAATCACGAAGATGGTTTAATCACGATAAAATTACACGATGCTATTACACGACGACGAGGCGCGCTCGCCGCGACGGTTACGCGGTACGGTTACACGGTTACGCGGTGTTGGCGATAAAGCGCTCGATGTCGCGCGCAAAACGTTCGGGCTGCTCGATGTATAGCCAGTGATCGCAATCGTCGTATGTGATGCATGTGGCGTTTTTCATGAGCTCGGCGACGTGCGTAACGCCTTGGACTGGGAAGATTTTGGACTTCCCACCGGCGATGACGAGCGCTTTAACAGTCGAGCGCGCGCAGAGCCGACGCCAGTCTTGATGCGTATGGTCGTACATGAGCTCGCACAGCGCGTCTTGGCTGCATTGGAGCGTCTCTCGCTTGAGCATCGCGAGGACATCTTTATCAATCGAATGTGGCGACACCAAACATGCCTCGGCGTTGCCGTCGGCAAAGGTGTCTAAATCCGTGCAGACGGCGGCGGCGAGAGACTCGTACGTCGCCGCGTCGTAGCACCCGTTACTCCCGAGCGCCCAATTCGGACGTCTATTCTGCAGAGGCGCCTGGTCGACGAGAACAACGCCACGTACGCCCGACGCGCTGTCTCCGAAGAGCTCGAGGTAGGACCAAATCACGGCGCACCCCATGGATGTACCGCACAACACAAAGCCGTCGTGACCTCCTCCGTCGCCTCGGCTCGCGACGCTCTCCATAAACTCCCGCACATCCATCGCCAAGCGCGCGATGGTGTATCCATAACCAGGCGCGACGCCTGCGTGTCCGCGCAAGTTGAGCGCGTACACGTCGCGGTCGCCAGTCATGTGTTTCAACGCTTCGCTAAAGTATTCTGCGCTCCCACTCCACCCATGAATACACACGAGCGCCGAGGACGACGACGACGACGACGCATTGGACGCGTGGTGACGATACGTCAGCGTGACGTCGTCGTTTGTACGGTACGTGCGCGTTTCTATCGATGCAAACGATGTCATGATGACCGACGAGGCGAGTCGCGCTCTGACGTCGCGGAGCGCTATACTTTACGCTACGGTGCTACGGTGCTATGCAATGCTATGCTATCCATTTTCTGAGCGCCTTGATGGCTTTCTTTTTATATGACTCAAAGTCATCGGCGTACGACGTAGCGCCGGGCGCGCCATCACCGGTGACTTCGAGCACGTTGACGTTTTCTACGCTCGTGACGAAATGTTCGTCGTGGCTGACAAAGACTAATCCGCCTTCAAACGCGTTGCACGCGGCGATGAGAGCGTTGACGGAATCGTAATCTAAATGATTCGTCGGTTCATCGAGTAATATGATGTGTGGGTCGTTCGATGTGGCAACCGCCCACGCGACGCGGCTGCGCTGCCCGCCAGAGAGCAAATTGATGGTTTGCGTTTGTAAATGTCCTGAAATGCCAAATCGACCGAGACGACGACGCGCGTTTTGTTCGTCTTCAATCTCGTACGACTGCGATGATGCGTCTCGCTCGATGCCGGCGATGCGTAGAACGTACTCTAATGGTGTCGCGGACAAGTCGAGTTGGTCTACGTGATGCTGCGTGACGTAACTCAAGCGCAGTCTACCGCTGCGAAAAATGTTCCCACGCGTCGGCTCGAGCGTTCCGTGGATGAGCTTCATGAGTGTTGATTTTCCTGCGCCGTTTTTGCCTACCAGCGCCAGACGCGTAGTGCAGTCGATTGGGAAAGACAAACCGTGAAAAAGCGCCGCCGACGACGACGCTGACGACCCGGGGTCGCCGCCATACGTAAAACTGACGTCGCGCAACTGCACGCTTTCACTCGATCCCGGCACGACACCGGGGTCTGGAAAGGCAAACTTGAACCCTCCACCCTCGGTATCGGGCGCGGTGAGCTCCTTCTGGACGCCATCGTAGCTCAGTTTCCACTTTTTACCGTCGTGTCCCATGGCGCCCATGCGGTCCATCTTTTTTATCATTTCTTTCGCCTTTTTTGCGTTGCCGTCGTCAAACATTGACGTTGAACCTTTATGCAGATGCTTGTCCACGAACTTTTGCATTTGCTTCTTCTTTGCCTGCTGCTCGTCGAACATTTTTTGCTGACGCTCGGCTTGTTCGTCGCGGACGCATTCGTACGTCGCGAAATCGCCGGCGTACGCCGTGAGCTTTTTGTTTTGGATGGCTAAAACATCCGTGCACACGGCGTTGAGGAAACTCCTGTCGTGCGACACGACGACGAGCGTGCGTCCATCGAACGCGTCGCACATGTACTGCTCGAGCCACAAACACGCTTCTAAATCTAAATGATTTGTTGGTTCGTCGAGTAACAAACAATCAGGCGCGACGAACAACGCTCGAGCTAAAGACACGCGCACGCGCCATCCGCCGCTCAATGCGCTCACGGGACGTTCCATCTTGGCTGGGTCAAATTGCAATCCTCGCAAGACTTTACGCGCACGTTCGTGCGCATCCGCAGCGCCGATGGCTTTGAGTTCATCGACGATTTCCCGCACGCGCTTTTCAATGGAGACGTCAACTGAGACGTCTTCGTGATTTTGCAACTCAGCGAGTTGAGCGTTTAAATACTCGCGTCTGGTGTCCGACTTTACGAGAACTTCGATTGGGTTCAACTCGCTGTGCGCGAATTCATCGGAAGAATCCTGTGAGACGTACATGATACGCAAGTCCGCCGGCACGCCCGGCACGCGCTTCATCGCCAACAACCGAAGCAACGTCGATTTTCCGCACCCGTTCCGTCCGCACAATCCGTATCGATGGCCATGCGTCAGACTCAATTGCGTGCCTTCGAGTAAATCATCGCCACCGCGTGGGTGAGGCACGCTGAAATCGCTCACCGAAATATCACGCGAGCCCACCTTGCTCGACGCGCCCTTTGAATGCGAAGCGCTCATCGACAGTTGCTCCATATTCTGCGCTTCCATCGTCGCAGCGGCCGCCGCCGCGGCTGCGCGCGCCTTGGCGTGCTTTTCAGCCTTTTTCGCGCGCTTCTGCTCCACCAACGCCGCGTTGGCGTCAATAATTTTCTGCATGCGCTCCTCGTGCTCTTGTTGCTGCTTGCGTTGCTCTTGTTCCCAAAATCCATCGCCTCCGACGACGCCCGCCGCCGCGTCCACGGAATCTCGTGCCGACGCCGACCGCCGACCATCGTCGCCACCAATTTTCACCACCTGCGCGAGCTTTCGCACGACGCCCGCATCGCCCACCACCGCCGCCGTCGGTTGCTTTGTCTTTGTCGTCTCCGTCGTCGATTGGCTATCCAACGCTCGCCTGAGCTCATCGCACGCGCGTTCGCAGTCCACGTCCAAATCGTACGCGTCGATGACCCCTCGCAAAGTTTCTTCAAACGAACACTCGCGCTCTTCGACGTCAGACGTGACGATGCTCACGACGTATTCAAACGCGTCGTCGTCGTCGATGAGCCGCGAACACGCGGCAAACGCGCGACCAACGCACGCCCGCACCGAGTCCGCCGCCGTCGGCCGCACGCGTCGCGCGACGCGCGTCACCTCGGATTCGAATTCGCGTTCGAGCGTCGTGGAGAGCGATGCGGTCCAATTCTTCGTCGCTGCCGCCGGTGCGTCAACCGTTGCCGTAGTCTCGCGAGCCGACGTCGACGCCGACGCCGACGGCTCCGACGGCTCCGACGGCGGCACATCAATCAGCTCCGAATTCTCCCCCGCATCGCGCGCCGAACCAACCTGACGCGCCGCACACACCAGCGCACGCACGCACTCGACGTCTTCGTACGCCTCGCCCCACGCTTGATGCAAAAACGGCGCGACGCTGTCCGCTGAAGCGTCGTCATCGGTGCTCTCGACCAAACTCAATTCGACGAAATCCAACGTAAACGCGTCGAACGCATCGCTGAGCGCGCACCGCGCGCGCTCGGCGTCACCACACGCCACGCATAGCCCATCGAGTCGCGGGTAGGATGCGCGAAAGTCCCCGTGCGGCGGGGACATGGCGCGCCAGCGAGTCCGGTGTCGTCACTCTCTGACGCTTTAATTTCGAGAATTCATGGCGCCCAAGAACCGCCGCGCGTCGTCGCGCTCGAAATCCGGCTCCACGGCGGATAAAAAGTCACTCACTGGCGCGTCGGAGCGTTCGAATAATACCGCGGACACGGGCGCGGCGTCGCGAGCCGAGGATGTGAATGACATTTTGAATTATGATGCTGGCGCATCGTCGAAAATTCGGACGTCGACGGTGGTGACGTCGCGGGCGACGTACGCGGCGGTGGATAACGATACGTTTGATGTGACGGCGGCGACGGCGGCGGTGGCACCGACGGCGGCACCGGCGACGGCGGCGAACGCCACCGTGGCTGGATTCGACGCCGACGCGTTGTTGCGGTTGCTGAGCGACGACGCGCCGAAGACGACAAAAACAAACGTCGGAGCGACGTCGAACGCTTCGAATGCGGTGGAAAACGATCGATCGACGTCGAATGCGACGAATTTTACCGCGCCCACGGCGAAACAGATTCCCGTGGATGTTGGGTCAAACGGTTCAAACGATGGAGACGCCGCGGCGCCAGAGTATTCGTTCATGTTTCTCGGCAAGGATAAAGAAAAAGACGGTGCGGCGGCGACGCGATATGCGACGAGCGTTGCGGACGTTGGCTCGCCTGGGTCCGTCGCGGGCGGTAGTAGCTCGGACGCGGTGATGGCGCAGGCGAGGCAGGCGCAACGTTCAATGGAGCTACGCAAGGAGGCGTTGCGCGCCGCGGGCGTGGACGTCGACGTTGGCGAAGGATCGGCGGGTTCGGGTTCGGTTTGGCGCTCCGCCGCGGGCACGCGGACGACGACCGTGCCTCCGGTGTATCCGACGACGCCGCAGCAGCCGAGTGCTAGCGCCAGCGTCGGTGGTGAACGATCGAGATACGAAACAATTTATGAACCGTATTCCCCTGGCTCGGTCGAGCGTCCGACGCGGAGCTACGGAGGCGCGGCGACGCGTTCAGAATCCAGCTCTGATTCGCGCTTGCGCGTGCAGTATCAGCAAGGCGACGCTGAGGAGATTCAATCGCTCAAAGATCATCGTCAAGGGAACTTGCTTCGTTTGATTGGCGAGTTGGCGAATACGTACTTGACGAAGTTGACTGGATTTAAAGTCGTGCCGACGTATCCTTTAAACAAGCGCATCACGCGGTGCGTCATCGGCGAAGGCTTATCTGTGTAATGTAAATCATGAATACGCGTGCTTTTTCACGTATTATTATTACGCTGTACTACTGTATCGCTGCTGCTGCTAATCATCATATCGTCATCCCGCTGAACCGAAATTCTTGTGCGCGGCGTCTCGGTCGCTCCACAATGGCACGCGCGCGGCGTTCAACGCCTGAATCACGCGCGACTCGAGCGCGCGCGCGGCGCTCTTCCCACCCGCTTCCTTGGGTACAGCTACGTATACGAGTTCTATGAGTCGATCGGACTTTTGGCGATGCGTGGCGAGACGCGTGGGTAAATGGTCGCTCTCGCCGCAATAACACCACCCGTCGCCTCGACGTAAGACGTACACGCACGTCTGCCCAGCGCTGCTCACCGGTGGTGTTTCATTCGTACCGACGGAAATAGCGCGCACGTCGTCGCGTTTGAGCGCCGACGCGGATGATTGCTCGAGGATAGTTTTCAGAAACGCCGCGTCCACGACGGTGGTCGAACGCGACGACAGCGACGAGGACACAGGCGCGCCATCCGCTCGAGGCAATTTCACGAGCGGAATCGACGCCTGCTTCTCCAACAGCACCCCCGCGCGCGCCACCAACGCCGGTGGTAACCCACAATCGAGCGCGGTTTGTAACGCCAGTGATTCTCGGCACTCCCCGGGGACGACGCGCCACGTCGGACGTCTCGAACCGTCGCCAGACACCGCCGTTTCCATGCGCGCCCGTCGGGTAAACGGCGACGCGTTCAATGGCAAATCCAAAATCCCGTGCAAATGTGTGGCGAATATCCCTCGCGCCCCGCACGCATCGAGCGCCTCGAGCACGGCGCCCGCAATGGCGGTGCCGTGCGACGCTTCGGTGCCGCGACCGAGTTCGTCCACCATGACTAACGTTCCGGGCGTGCACGCCGAGAGCATGCTCTTCATTTCCATCATTTCCACAGCGAACGAACTCAAGCCTTCGCTCGGGCTATCGGTGCTCGACATGCGCACGATGAGGGCATCGAGACGCGGTACGCGAGCGGCGTGCGCGGGGACGTGTAAGCCACACTGCGCGAGCAACGCACACGCGGCGACGGCGCGTAAAACCGTGCTCTTGCCCGCCATGTTTGGTCCAGTCAGGATGAGTAAACCGTCGACGTCGAGCGTGTTTGGCACGGTGGTCGCTCCGTCCATGGGCATCCAGAACGGCACGAGATTGGTGAATGACATCGCGCTCGCGGTGTCACCATCGGGGAGTAATACGGGTGCAGTCCAGCGTTTGTTCACCGCGTGCGATGCGTGCGCGACGACGGCGACGCAAATCGTCGACGCCGTCGCGGCGCCGACGAGAGACGAAACGTACGGATGTAAATCCTCAGCAAGGTTTCGCAACGCATCCGCCACGGCGACAGATGCGGCATGCGTGGCGATGCGGTAGTCGTTCAACGCGCGTTCAACACGCGGTGTGGTCCAGCGGTCGCTCACTTCCTTGCCAAAGCGGTCGCGCGGATGCGTGAATTCCGCCGATCGCGCCGCCGCCGCGACGTGTCGAATCCAGAGCGCGTTGTTACGCATGCAGTGCTCAATTTCGCATTTTCTCGCTCGGCCTTTACGCTCGGATGCACTCGCGTGCACGACGGGCACTAAATCTTCGTTTATGGCAGCCTCGAGCGCGAGCGATGCCTCACGGACGCGTGCGAGCTCGGGTGCGACGGCATCGCGGCGGACTCGGCCGCGCCAGCGTTCGTTTTCAAACATAAACCGCGCTGGGATGTTTTCAAGCGTCGGAGGACGGTCGAGGCCATCCATGACGAAAGACATGTCGTCGTCGTCAACATCGTCGTCTTCGTCATTGTCGCTGCCGTCATCTGGAGCGTATGCACCTCGCACATCGTCGTCGTCTCTTCGTCGAGACGCGGGCGTCGACGTCGTTCCATCGAGCGCGTCTTCGGATACGACGGAGCGTATAATATCACATGTTGTCGCGCACACGCTCGCCAAATCCCCCGCATCGATGGCGTGCCCAAGCTTCAACGATGTGGGTTTCATTAATAATTCCCCAGCGCGACGAATGTCGCCGTGCTCGTGCGTGAGCAGGTCATGGATACCGCGCGCCATGGAGGCGACGTCGGCGAAAAACGTGTGCGACGCCTCGCGTTGGGATAATAATTTCGCAACTTTGCTCGGCGGTAACACTTCAAGCTGCGGCATGCCCACGGTTGCGCGGGCGAAAAGTACCGAAGCTTCTTGAATGCCCAGCGCCACGTCGGGTGGAGGTGGGTGGAGCAAGAGCTCTTGCAAATAGGCGCGACACGCCGCGGGCGCCGCGCGCTCGGGGAGCAAATGCGTCAACAATGGCGGGACGCTTCGTGTGGGCAAAATCCCGAGCTGTTGCGCCGTGGCAAGCGAGAGCGGCGCCGGGCGGCCTTTACTAGGCACGGAAACGCGATCAAACGGCTCATCTGGGCTCAACCCGTGGTCGATGCGCACCATGTCTAAGAGTTTATCCACGACGTCGCCCGAGTATTTGACGGCGTCGACGCCTTCGGCGGCGGATAAAATCGATTGAACTTCCCATCGCAAACGTCGACTCGGTGCGCTCGTGCCCGCGGCGTGCCGACCACTTTGTGCGTGTCCTCCGCCGAGACTGGTGTGGCGATATAAAGGAGGTGCAATGCCACCAGCGCTCAGGCGAGCCGCCGCGGATTCCGCCGTCAATCCTTCGAGCACGCTCACGCGTCGTAAATCCGGCTCCACAGTCACCACGGTGTACCCAAGCGCGCTCGACGCCAACCCAATCACCGGTGGTGCGCTACCATCACCGAAATCTACATCTTCACCAGCGCTCGCCGCGCCTTTCACGTAATTCGGACTCGCCGGAGTCACGATAGCCGCGATGAACCGATCCTTTGGCGGCGTCGGCGCGCCGTACTTCACCATCACCGGTGCCTCCTCACACACCACTACCGAATACCCACGACTCGTCAATCTATCAAGCGTCTCCTGTATCTTCACAATCGGACACCCCGCTTTCGGTACACCACTCGTGCCCATCGGATTCAATCCAGCGTACATCACCAACATCGCCGCGTCGTACCCCAACGCCTCGTAAAACTCCCCCACTCGAATCAGCAACACCTTACGCCCATGCGCCTTTTTCACGCTCAACGCGTAATCATACAACGTCATCCGCGCCGTTCGCGAGTTCCCACGCGTCGACGCCCCGCGCAAGGTCAAATCAACGCCCAGAGGATCGACATCGTGCAACCGACGGATGAGCGCGCGCGTGCTCGGTTTCGCGCTCGCATTGAAATTTTGAATCTGTTCCCTCCAATACGCCGCGTCAAAGCCATCGCACGCGGCTTCTTCGCGCGCGGCGTCGCTCGCAAACGTCCGCGCATCGTTCACCGCGCGCGAATGCGCGCACCGCGGGCGACGCGCGCGCGGCGACGGCGATGATGTCGACGCCGCGGCTCCAGCTGTCACCCAACGCGCGGACGCCGTCTCGCCGACGCGCGCGCGCGCCGCGGTGGCGGCGGCGGTGGCGGCGGCGCGGACGATCGTGGGCATCGCCATCGACTTCACGCGCCGCGCGCATCGTCGCATGCTCGATCGGCCGACGTCGAGCCGGCGCGGATTCGATGCCGCGTGCATCACTCTGAGGCTCGCGGACGTCTTCAATGGCGGTCATCGACGTCACGACGACGGTATGGGGTATGGAATACAGCGCGCACGGTAGGTTATGTGTCTGCGTGCCGCGACGACGATGCCGTTGACGACGCCGATGACGCGCGCGAGACGGCTCTTGCGATGCGAATGGTTTTGTGACAGTTGTGCCACTCGACGCGAGACTCACGCTTTTTGTCGTCGTTCGCGTCGTGCGCACAGCGTGCCCGAAGCGGCATAAGATGGAGGCCGAGGCGATGTTCCCCGGGGTGTCGTCGGATGGGTTGTTGGTGATTCCTACGTGTCAGGTGCGTCGATGCGCTTCGCGGCGTCGCGCGCGCTCGAGAACGAGAAACCAATGCGCGCGCGTACAAACGACGACGATTGAGTAACTGACGAATGAATGCGGCGCGTATTGGGTACACGCAGCGCACGAAGATGGATTTAGTGCAAACGGGCGAACCTGTGGATATTGAGAAGGACTTTTGCTTGGAGCGGTTTCTTGATTTCGCCGAGCGCGTGACAAACATTCTTCGCGCGGATGGCGTGTGGTGCGATTATATCGATCCATGCAGCGGATTATCGATGGTAAATCGAGATTCGCAGCATATTTATGGTGAGGTTGATGCGTTGGTGACGCTGTTGAACTATCAAACGACGAATAGCGGGTGCTGTAAGGTGGTGTTGCACCCGACGTGGGGAAGCGCCGTGTACCCTGCGTCGATGTTTGCAAAGTGTTCGGCGGAGACTCTTAAAGCGGCGATCGCGAAGGCTGAAGTGGAAATTCGTGCGAAGGATCCAGAGGCGTGAGTTTTTGCAATCAAGATTATGATATACATACATGTGCTATTTTAACAGGTGGGTACTGATACAGGTATCCATCGGCGGCGATGTTCTTTTGTACAGCATTTACGCTTCGCCGACGACGGTTTTGTTCAAGTCGACGCTTTCGTGCTCGAGCGCGAGCATCATCTTCACGACTGCGCACTCTGGAGTCATGAGTGGTCCAGATTTTGCGCCTAAATTCAGCGCGCCTTGCCCGGAGGCGTAGAGCTCGGGATGCAAGTCGCCAGACTCGCACTGCGTCGACAAGTAAATGCGCAACCCACGCTCGGCTTGTTCAGTGAGAAACTCGAGCCAGGCGGCGGGGAAATTACCCACGCCAAAGGCTTCCAAAATAATCCCGCGCACGCCACGACCGTATAAATCGCCGTACGCCTGGCGCGCGTTCACGCCGGGCACAATCGGTACCCGAATCACATTTGTATTCATCGTAAATTTTGGCTCGTATTCGACGCCCACCGTCTTTAACAAATTCCGCTCGTTCCATTCCACGCCCACGCCGAGCTTGGCGAGCGGAGCGAACCCAGGAGACTCGAACGCCGCGTAAATCGTCGCCGATTGCTTACGCACTCGATTTCCTCGCAACAACTTCCCGCCGAAACACACCGCTACTTCGCGAAAGTCAATGGCACCGCCACACGTCACGCTCGCCACGCAACACGTTAGCGCGTCTATGACGTTCTGTCGAGCGTCGGAACGAGCCATCGCAAGCGGCAACTGACTCCCCGTTAACACCACTGGTTTCCCGAACCCCGCGCCCAACATGAGCGATAACGCGCTCGCCGTGTACGCCATCGTATCCGTACCGTGTGCGATAATGAACGCATCATACAACACTCGGCGCGCGTGCAACCGCACCGCAATCATAATCCAATCATCTGGCGTCATCTCTGTCGAATCCTTGTTGAATAACACCTCGCATCGCACGCGCGCAAACGCCGCGAGCTCTGGGATACATTTGAGCACGTCGAGCAAGTACTTCGAAGCCGCGAGCGGACGATATCCAGGACGCGATGGCGACGCCACGACGCCGACATCGCGCGCCTCGCATGATTCCACCCCCATGCCGAGCGTGCCGCCGCAGTGCAGCAGGAGCACGCGCGGAAGCGTCGACGACTCGTCATCGTCATCTTTTCCAGCCTCGGCGTCAGCATCCTTCGTCGGCGTCGACGCGCCCGCGTCGCGACCGCCGTCGCCGTCGAGGGCGAGGAGATTTTCGTACGACGCGGACGCGGCGCCGGGCGCGCGAAGGCGCTTCTTCCCGAGGAGCTCGCGCTCGACGTACGGCGCCATTGCGAGGCGCGGTGTAAAGGCACCATGCGGACGTGGTCCATGGGTTCATCGGCCGCGGCGGCGGCGGCGGGCGCGAGGGACGATGCGGCATCGGTGCGTCGGTGGCGTTCGCGCGCGCGCGTCGTCGTGACGCGGGCGTCGTCGTCGTCGTCGTCGTCGTCGTCGTCGTCTTCGAAGAATCAAGACTTTTACACCCTCCTCGGTGTCGACGCCAACGCGACGCCGAAAGAGATCAAGAGCGCGTACCGTAAGCAGGCGCTGAAGCTTCACCCGGATGTCAATAAGTCTGCGGATGCCGCGGTGCGATTTAACGAGGTGAAGCAGGCTTATAACGTGTTGATTGATGAGACGTCGAGGCGCGAGTACGATAGGGCGTCGAGCGCTCGTCGGGCGTCGAGCGGCACGGATTGGGCGCGTGAATGGGCTCAGAGCGCATCGCGGCGAGCTTCGTCATCGTCATCGTATTCGTCGTCGTCATCGTCGTCGTATTCGTCGGCGCCGCCACCGAAAGAGGAAGAGTTTTATGGTTTCGCGCAGTTCTTCGCCGATTTGGAAGCTGAACTCGAAGACAAAGCCAAAAAGCGACCGAAAGACGCTCCACCGAAGACGTTATGGGAAGAGCTCTTTGAAATTGGGGAAGAATTCGTAGAATTTTTAGAGGAAACCGCACCGACGCCAAAGGCGAAGACAAATGCGTACGAGGCGCCGCCGAAAACACCGCCGCCAAAGCCGAAACCGAGCGCCAAATCGCAGTCGGTGGACGACATGTTAGCGCAGCTCAAGCGCGACATGGGCAAGTAGGAACATTATGTAGCTAAGGTTAAATATATATACATCTCATCATTCAAAAAGTCTTGCTTTCGCGCGCAATGACTCGTTCGTTCGCGTGCGACGGCGCGCCTCGCGCGAAACTTTGTGACGGCGCGTCGGTTGGCGGCGAAAACAGTTAAAGAGCAAACAATCCCGATTAATCCCGCATAGCGTCGCGCGCGGCGCGGCTATGTTCGAATCGCTCCTCGCCGATGCGTTAAACAAGGCGCTTGGGCAGTATTGCGAACAAGTAGACGCCGAGAAGCTACGCGTGAGCGCGCTCAGGGGCGATGTGTTGCTGCGAAACGTGCAGTTGAAAAGAGACGCGTTACGCGCGCTCAACGCGCCGGTGACGCTCGATGCCGGCGTGATCGGGTCGCTCAGGCTGAAAGTACCGTGGACGAAGCTCGGGCAGGAACCTGTGGTGGTGGAGATCGATCGCGTGTTCGTACTGGCGACGCGGGTGGAGATTGATGACGCCACGGAGGCGCGAGGCGGCGACGCCGCGAGCGCCTCGAACAGCGACGGCGGCGACAAAGACACCGGTGATGCGCGCGCGCGAAGCGAACGATTAGCGCAAAGTGAGTTTGATTGGCTCAAGGCATCGATGGGGAAGTTGAAGCGAGATGTTGAGAACGCCGCGGTTGAAGGCGGCAAGTCAAAGTCTTGGATGTGGAGCTTATTCGGCACGGTGATTGGAAATTTGCAAGTGACGGTGACCAACGTACACTTCCGCTACGAGGATGAAATCACTACGCCTGGAAATAGATTTGCGTGCGGGATGACGATCGAGACGTTGTCGGCGATTACGGTTGATGATGATGGAAATCCAACATTTACGTCAAGCGACATGTTGAGCAGGATACACAAGCACGTAAAGTTGGCTAATTTTGCCATGTATCTCGATTCAGGGACATTGAGCACGCCTTGGAAGACGCACGCGGGGTGGATACCGCCTGATCCTAAGGATGACGCCGCATGGTGGGCGCTCTTTGGCGTAGGTCTCGACGCAGAGGCCCCGAGCGCGTTGAGGCATTACGTCTTACATCCGGTGAGCGTTGACTTGTTTTACCATCGCAAAGGCAAGAAGGAGGTGAGCGAATCCCCGAACTCGCCTCGGCAGATTTTCGATTTAAGATTTCAAGACGCACGCGTTGCGCTCAGTCGCAAGCAGTACTTTAGCTTGATGCGGCTGCTGGATGTGTTTAATCAGTTTCGTATGCGTCTGCCACACGCCGAGTTGCGGCCGAAAGTGCGCGTCAAGGCAAACGTTCAAGCGTGGTGGGCGTACGCCGTCGGTGCGTTGGTTAAGCGACAGAAAAAGGTATCTGGACGAATCAATTGGCGGGACATTCAGCACGCGAGTCGACAACGACGTTCGTATTTGTCCATGTACATTGCCGAAGGCGGCGCGGTGAGCGACGAAATTATCCAAAGCGTGCGAGACATCGAATGTGAGTTGGACTTTGAAGTGGCGCTAGCGTGGAGATGTATCGCGCACAGTTTAATACGTGGTACACCTGAACAAGAGTACCCATCGCTTGCCGCGCAAGCTCGTGCGCAGGTCAAGGATGCCATCGCGCGGGAATCTGCGCCGCGATCGAGTTATTCTCTTCTCCCATGGCGTTGGTCGTCAAAGAAACAGGCTGAAAATCCAATCGCAGAAGATTCAGACTTGCAAATGACGGATTCTGATTGGAGTAAACTTGATGAAGTCATGGGTGTGAGTGCGAGCGTCGAAGACGAGGGTGATCTTTCAGCGCTCGGTATCGAATTCAAAGGCCAAATGCGCCGCGTGAGTTGGGAGCTAAAAGACCACGACGAACACAATGTCGAACGATTAGTCATGAGTAGTAGCATGCGCGGCGCGCACATCGCGTCAAAGTCGTACGGCGATCACGCTGAAACGACTTTGTTCATCGACGCGTGGACGTGCGACACGACGAGTGAAAGAATTTTAGTCAGCGGCGAAAGCGGCGCAAGCGCGCTCAAAGTTGAGCACCATTCGTACCCTCTTGAACATGAGCTCGATGCGAGCGTCGACGTCAAGGTTGCGCCCGTGTACATTGTTTTTGAGCATGGAACGATCGATCAGTTGACAAACTTTTTTAGCTCGACTGATACACCGCAGGCGAATTTGACTTCGCTACAAGACCAAGCGGTGGAGAAAATTGAAATGGCCAAGAAGAACACCACCGCGGCGCTGACGAAGATTTCCATGAATTTCGAAATCGATGCGCCGAAAGTGACGATACCGGTGCGTCACAGTGGACGAGTTGTGTTTCAAACGCTCATAGATTTTGGTCACTTTACGTTCATCGCCGATCCGAGAGTAGATTATGCCACTGTTGATCGCAAAACTGGCGCTCCAGCCTATCACACATTCGCCATCAAAGGTACAGATATGGCTGTCTTCTTGGCAGATTCTTCGTTTGATTGGAAGAGTGCGCCAGAAGTCGATCTTTCGAGTGTGTGTGAACCAATTTTAGCGCCGTGTGAAGCCAATGTGCATTTCAATGCTCAGGGGCCGGGATGGACGCGCGAGTCTGGTGCGAAATCCACGGCGACCATCACTACAGCAAACGTGCAAACGTACATTTCACCAACAAAGCTCGCGCGCATATATGCGACGATGCAAGCGGCGATGACGTCAGCGCAGCCCATGGCGTTGAATAATAGCATAGCCGAAGTCAGCGTCGTTGATATGAAGCCTTGGCATGGAACTTTACTGAATGGAGCTTCTTCGGCGATGAAAGTTGGGCTCGTCGGCGCCGCGAGCGGATACCACGGCCGCTGGCTGAGTGTCAACGGACCATACTTGTACATTTTAGACAATCCGAACGCGGTCTCTTATGTAGATTATGTGCGCATCGGCGCTAATGTACGTGTGAGCGTGCTAGATGAAGAAAGTGATGGTGACAGCGATGCAGGAGGACGCGTATTGGCGATTCACGACGCAAAAGTACCCAAATCGCGCGCGGCGGGGACGAATAATACATGGCTGTTACGATTTACGAACGACGTCGAATACTCCAAATGGCAGCGGTGGCTTGGTGATTTAAATGAAACCGCGCTCGCGACGGGGCGTTTAGCAAAGGTGGAAACTGAAAGTGAAGATGCATCTCCGCTCGCGACGCACGAAACAAACGACGGCGTCAACTTTGTTCTGAACATGTCATTCGGTGATTTGCGCGTGCATTTATCTGGCCAGCCCATGGGGACTGCTGGTGTTTTGTGCGATGGGTTAGAAAACGGAGGCGTCGCACGTGCGTTAAATCGAGACTTGAAAGATTCAACCGAGGTTCCGCTCGCGACGCTCGTCGCGCAGTCGGCAAACATCGCTATTGAATCTACCGAATCGAGTCGCTCATTCAACTTTACCGTGTCAACGCTCGATATCGTCGATGAGTTGTGTAATTTATCCGACACGTTTTGCATGGTGAGCGCAAAACCCAAGTCGGTTACGCAAGATTTCAAAGTTCAATTGAATTACAAGCAACTCAGCACGAGCTCACCCGAGTACGACAACGTCGATACCGAGTTGAGTTTGGACACAGAGAACATCGTCGTCACCATTCACCGTCCGACGATTGGTTCGATATGGCGAATGTGGGAAGAGATCAAGATTGTGCTCGCTGCGTTTTCGACGCCACTGCCGGAAGAAATTAAAAAGACGCCTTCGTTTGATTCGCTCATTGCCGGTGACTCAAATCGCGTCGGGTTCAAGTTGCTGCTACATTTTGAGTCGACAATCATCAAAGCTTTTCGCGAGCAGCGCGCCGGAGAAGTTGGATTACAACCATTATTTGATTGCCACATGGATGACTTGACTTTAGAAATGCGTGGGAAGTCTGCAGCTACGGAAATCGCCATCGCGCTTGGTAATCTGTGCGTGACGGATCGTTCGCTGCCAGAGGACAACGCATACAGGCATTTTATTGATTTGAAGTCATCAGGCGACAACTCGTCGACAACGAGTCAAACGCACGTCGATGTACTCATGTACAATCACTTGTCGTCTACGTTTCCTGGTTATGAGTACGACATTCGCGTTAAGAGCGATAACGTCAAGGTGATTGTCGTCTACGCGTTTGTCCAAAAGCTGCTTGGATTTTTCAGTGGATTTCTTCCGCCACCAATTCCTATTAGCGCTCTTCCAGAATCCGAGCGAAACGCCGAGCTGTTACGACGCGGCGAACCGCGCCCATTTACTATGGTGTATACGGTTGACTTAACGAAACCGGAAGTCGTTGTTCCTCGAAGTAGCGCCTCTCAGCAGGCGCTGTCGTTGGATGTCGAATTGTTGCGAGCTCAGAATTCTCTCGAATGGACGTCTGGGAAATCACATCGCGATTTTGGTTCAGTACTTATGGACACGATAAAAGTATCATTAGTTCAATTCTCGACGTGTATTCGCGACCAGCACGAGAAGCGACCGTCGATGATGCCGGGATGTAAGGCGTCGGTGGACGTCGCCATTCGTAAACCAAAGTGGGACGCCAACGGGCGCGCGCCTGGATTGGAGATGATTGTCGACATTACTGACGAAGTCGCGCTTGAAATTGATGATGGTGAGTATCGCATTTTGCGTGCACTGACCGCAGAAAATTTTTCGGAAGAAACGGATATCCCTCAATCGCTCTACGAGTTCTCTCAGGAGCTGGAACAGTTGAAATCTGTCGACCGCGTGACGGTTTTGGACGTTCCCAAATCGCTCATGGCGGTGCACGTAAATAAAGTCCAGATGACCATCTTTGGGGGTTTGAGAACGAGTCGATTTAAGGCTATAGGTGCTTTTGAGATCGCAAACATGCACGTTGGTCTCAAGCGAAACTTGAACGACGAGCTCGCGATGACGGTGACGTGTCCAAATCTTGAGCTTCGCGATTTGCGTGCCGGCACACCGCTCAAGGCTCAACAAGTCTTCGGTTCAAGTAGCCGCTCAGTTGAACAAAAGACGTTGTTTCAGGTTGATGTGATTATGACGCAGTCATTGATTGACGTCAACGCACTGTTGCAGTCGTGCCGTATGATGCACGATCCGCAATTTGCTCTTGCAGTGTACAATTTTTTCACGCTTACGTCTGACAATGAATCAGAGTCTGGATTAGTAAATGCGCGTTTGACGCAGGATTTAGATTTCGGCGATAGAGACACGCTGACGTTGGACGATGATACCGAGTTGAATGCTTCGAGACGTATTCTGTGCGATTCACCGTTTGGGCAGCGCACCATGGAGTTGCGAGGCGCTGGGCATGAATTGGTGCTCCGAGCGAACGGCGCTCCACTTGTGCACATCGCTGCTGGACGTTCGCTCACGTTATCTGATGTGCGCATCGTGTTGCCTATTGGCTCACAATTGTCAGATTTTGTACATCTCGAGCCTGACGCGCAACTCATCGCGGATGAGTCCAACGAGGTGCGCGTTGTCTATGAAACGCGAGCGAGCTCGAGTCAAGAAGATTTGACACTCGAGAACGATGTGAAGCCTCCCATGGAACTGCGCGTGCAAGCATCAGCACCTGAGCTTCAGATTATGTTTCTCGATGCGGCTGTAGTGGATGACGAGTACATGCTTCGCGTGCGCACTGATGTGGAGTTCAACTATTCATCTGTCGCAGGATTGAAGGAGGGCGCGTTTGCGCTGTCGCAGTTTCAAGTCGCCGTGAGCGAGTGGAGTAAAGCCGGAAATATTATGGATGCGAGCGTGATACTTAAACCGCTTGATCTCGACGGCCGAATCCGCGCCGCGTCGGATGACATCGAGTTGATGATTCGATCTACAAACGTCAACGTTGTTCTCGACGCGCAATCCATCCAGCGCGTGCTCTTGATTTCAAAAGGTTTTAAAACCACGCTTCAGTCCACTGGGCTTTATAATCAAACGGCGTCGTGTTCGCAGTTCACTCGTATGGGAAGTGTTGATAATGGAATGAACTTTTGGCGGCCCGTACCTCCTCCGGGGTTTGCGTTTGTGGGCGATTGCGTTACAATGAGCGACGCGCCTCCATCGAGACCGGTGACTGTGGTCACGGATGCCGAAGGCTTGACGAAACTGCCTTCCAGTTATGAACGTGTGTGCGCATTGAATACTCCACAACAGGGTTCACAGGTGTTCGTTTGGCGTCCTGTCGCGCCTGACGGATTTCACGCGCTTGGATGCGTGGTGACGGTTGATGATGTTGAACCGCCACTCGAGGCGATGCGATGTGTTCGTGCCGAAGTCGTGTGCACAGCATATTATGGCGCATGCATATCTTCTAGAACATCAAACGCTCAAATTCACATAGTGCACAATAGTTCGAGCACGTTTCAAGCAAGCGTGGATGGTGGTTCTAGTCCAGCAATTCCCATGGATTTACGCAACCCGCTACTTCCGGCGAGTGCGCAATCGACTGCGGTAGCCGCGACTTTGCAGGATCACTCGCTCAACGATGATGCTTCTTGTGATGGTTTGCGCACGCTAACAACGTATGACTTGATGTGCGTTTGGTCCGATGCCGACGAGCGCGGTAGCCGGCAGGCGTCAATCTGGCGACCAAAAGCACCGACTGGATACGCTTCGCTTGGCGATTGTCTCATTTCAGGACGGGATCCGCCGAGTGCTGGCGTACTCGTCGTAGACATGGAGAGCGGCGGCGCTGCGCATCCCAATGGATATGTACTCGTCGGTTCAATCGCACAAGGCAGCCATGAAAACGGAGATCACCGGACATTTGCCATTTGGCATCCTCTTCCGCCGAATGGATACAGCGCGTGTGGCGACCTTGTCACTACGGATCTCAAAACCCCGCCAGCGTTGACGTCGTGTGCGTGCGTACGCAACGACTTGCTCGTCAAAGTCTCTCGAAATGGAGCGTGTGCTGATAGTGCGCAAGCGTCATACGATGCCATATTCGTCGAAATGCCGCTTTGGGTTGATGACGTGCGAGACCCGAGGTGCGCGCTTTGGTCGTCTGATCCCGACGCGCCTCTCGAACATCTTCCACGTTGGGGTTTGTTTCAGTACTCGAACAAATCAAACTCTTCGCCAGCTCAGTACAGGCCGCGTTTTTCAGTTGTTGATTACGTGCAGAAGCGAGAATTGGCAACAAGCAAAAAAGTAAATGTGTCGATGAAGCTTTCGATCCCCTTGTTGAGCGCCGTGCTTCTGGAGCGCGAAGCGTACTCACAGCCGTTGTTTTGCGCAACGATTTCTGACACCGTGTTAGTCATTAACGGCACGTCGGTGAAAATGGATGGAAACACGATGTTCACTGCTGCTGCTTCGTCGTACAACACAGTGCATGACGCATGGGAGCCGATTGTTGATCCAACAAATGCGTATCTGAAATTCTCCTACAGTCTCACCGGAGATGATTCGAGACCGGCGGGCGTAGCACTTCAAGTCAAAACCATCGTTCCGCTTTCAGTCTCGATTTCTCGTAATTTGATTGCTGCTTTCCTGCGATGGAAAACTTGGCATTCGCAGAGCGTGCTCGAGGCGCAACAGAAGATTGAACATTGTGCGTTGGATGAAAACTCAATTCTTTACGAAAACCGGCTCATCAACCAAGATGTGTACCTTCGCGTGGGCAACTCGTACGCTAATGTCGTGTGTGTGAAACCAACTGAAGTTAAGGAGATTCTTGTACACGCTCATCACGCGTCTGCGTACGTTTTGCCGATCGACATATCCCAATCCATGGCGCAGTCAAAGGGTGACGCTGAGTGGCCAGTGCGCTCGGCGTGGCACGCAATACTTCACATTGAATCCGCGACGTTTGCAGACGTAAATGATCTCGCGCAGGTTGTCACCAAAGTTGAATTTTCATTCCCGGACGGTCTACGAGCGAGTGATGTACATACGCGCGCTGTTTCTCCTGTTTCTGGTCCGGCAGACGCGCGAGTCGTCTCGTGGAGAGAAGCGTTTCACATAGTGCCTCGCGTTTCTCGCGAGAGTGCTTCTCTTCTTTGGAGAGAGTACGCTGACGATATTCTGGTGACATTTACCGTCATCGACCAGCATCAAGTGAAGCAAGAAGCCACAGCTATCGCCACGCGTTCGATGACTTTGACTTCGCTTTTAACGGCGCTCGACATGTCCTCCGCGAGTCTTGGTCAAGGAACCGTTAAGATACCTTGCGTCGATGGCGACGAATCTGTAGATATGACGATTCATTTGGAAGTTCAAGTAGACACGCAACGAAGTACGGTGGATGCTATGAAAGACGCCGCCGACACAAATGACTCGCTTGTATACGTCGCGTTTACTCCTGACGGACCGTGGCAAACAATTTCAGCGCGAGAGACTTCACAAATCATCGTGTGCGACAATTCTCGATGCGTTGTTTCAAGCATCGGACTAAAGTCATACACGTTCGAGCCCGTGGTGTCGTTCACAAACAACACTTCAGACGCGATCGAGGTGTGCATTTGTCCATTGGGGTCGCACCCCGATGACGGCGTCGGACAGCAGTCGCGCAAAAAGTCAACCAAATATATAGAAGAGATCTTCGAGAACGAGCGCTTCATGCCATTGGCCGGATGGTCTTCGAAGCATTTGATGCCTACGGAGCGTAAAACGTGGTCAAGTCGTGATGGATCGGGAAGTGTCGCGTCCATTTCTGACGCCGAGCGCAATTTACTCCCACCAAATTATTCGTGGCAAGGCGCGTGGGAGGTAAACGTCTTGAACGAAACCGATAAAGAAGGCTGGGCATACGCAACGTCGTTTCCAGACTTGAAATTTCCCTTTCATTCCGGCCACGGCCCAGGTCCGATGTCATTCGTTCGCATGCGTCGGTGGATTCGCACGCGCACGCTGACTGTACAGCCGGCAGAGATTGTCGCCACGCCCGAAGCCGCCGCCGCGCTTCGACAACGCGTCGTTGTCAAGCCTGGCGAATCCACTGGATTAATTCCCGCCGTTGTCGGTCCTAGTGCTCAATCGGAGCTATTCATGCGCACAATTACGTCAAAAGGACCGTCCGAATGGGGCGTAGATGTGGACTCGCCCGAGGGAGGCGCATGGGCGTGCATGATTTCTGGCGCCATGGAAGGCTCTGAAGTCACGCGGGTCGTCGATTCGACGGGCGGGCATCGATTCATCGGCGTGCAAGTCGAAGCTGTCGCGGTGACGTCGGATGCGTCTGCAGAAAAAGCGTCATATTGCGGCGGAAACGATGACGATGACGACGACGTGGAGTTGTTTACGATTGACGCTTCGGCGATGTCGTGGCGCGTGGTAGCCGTACCGCCACATCGCGTCGTGAATGAGTCCCCTCGCACAGCCACGGTCACGATGTATCAGGGCGAAATCAACGCGCCGTTAGTTGCGAAAGCCATCAGTATGGCTACGGTCACGCCTGGGAGCTCGCTTGCAGTGCACGCCGTGCATCCAGATTTGCCATACTATTTGAAAATCGCACTCGACGACGGCTTTGACGTGATGGTACCCAAGAATCGTTTACTGCCCATTTCACCGCTGTCTGTGCAAGCCATAGCGGAAGCCAAAAGTGCAGATTCGTTTGACATTTTCAACCCCACCGCGTCGTCCTCTTCAGATGACAACGATGAAAGCATTGACGTCATCACGTTGGCGAGCGCGGATGGACGAACCGCCGTATTGGACGTCCGTCACGATTTCGGATTCCTTTCGCGCGCGCCGCGAGTCACGACGCTATCCGCACCAGTTCTGATCATGAATAAATCAGGCGTGGATTTAGTTATCCGCACGAGCACGATTTCGTCCACGTCGGCTGCTGACGATGACGTCGTGGCGTCGACAGTGAAGTTTTGTCAAACGCGGGCGCCGCAGAGCACGCGAGGGATTCAGCTTTTACGAGAATGCGCGATTCGTAAAGCTCCGCGTGAGAACGAAATGCTCTTGCTCGAGCTTGGTATCGCGGCTGCAGCTAAAGATCTCAAGCTTTCTCCAGGAATCAGTGTCGATGAACGTGAGCTCCTTCGCGGCGCCGTTGTCGTTCGCGCGAGATGTCCGGATGAATCCATCTACTCGCTCACCGTACGCATGGAAAGCAGCAGCGCGTCTAAATCATCGGCATTTTCGTCACAAGTCATCATTATTGAGCCGCACTACGTGCTCACGAATCAAACTGGCGATGACGTGCTCATCGCGCAAGCGGCGACGCCAGAATCGAGTGCGGTGACATTGCGCGCGGCGGATGCCAACGTGCCGCTCAAAATGCGCACCGCCGCGAACGATGGTATCGTCTGCATCAAATTACCGAATTCTTCTTGGTCCGCGCCAATACGTTTGCACGGTATTACTGACACTGCTTTGAAGATTCCCATGTACTCATCGGCGCACCCGGATGAGTTTCAGTTACTGAGCTTGCATGCAAACGTATCTACGCTCGGCGTGTCGAAAATTCGAGTCAGCGTGGAATCGCGCGCGCAAGCCGCCATCATTGTTGAAAACGCGAGTGATGTCGACGTCATTGCGTTTCGACAGGCGGGTGCTATGAATGATGACGTTGAGCCTTGGCGTCTGGTGCCACCACGATGCGCGAAACCATTCGCGTGGGCGCGTCCACTCGACGCTCAAAAGCTCAACGTGTGCGTCGTACACAATGGTTCAATTCAAAACGTCGCCTACAGGACGTACGACTTTGAAAACTTGGATTTGTCCACCGCGAGAGAGGTCTTACCTGCGCTTCCAAAACCGAAGATCGATTTAGGCGAAGACGTGATGCAGAATTTAGACATTGATGGCGGCGACGGCGTCTACTTTGACTTTTTACCCGTCGCGCGCGTGCATCGACGAGGCGTGCGCATCATCCGTGTCGACGCAGTATCAGCGACCGCCTTGAAGAAACGTAACAGAGCGACCAAAGGTATGGAGGAGAAGTCCACAGAGATTCGCTTCTCGATGTCCGTCGGCGAATGTAGCGTCGCTCTTGTTGACGCCGCCGCCAGCGAAATCATCAACTGCTCCGCGGGCGGTTTGGGCGTCGACGTCCTCACGGGCGTCAGCGCAGGTGTTTCGCGCGTGGCGCTCGCGATCAATTGGCTTCAAATTGATGATATGAAGACAGGTTCGGCGTTCCCGGTCGTCATGCGCGTGCTGAGTAAAAATCTACGCAAGCATACGTTGTTTTCGATGACCATGGTGACGAAAACGTCAGCCGACTTGGGCGTACGCGTATACCCGTACGTTGATGTCAACTTTGCCCCGCGTCCTATTCAAGTAGCCGCGCACGAGCCTTTAGTCTGGAGGCTCGTGGACTTTGCGCGCGTGTTCGAGCAAGATGACAGCGCAGCTGCGCCGTTGGCTACAAATGAAACGCGACTCGAGCGCGTCGACGTGCCCATCGCCATCGGCACGCTCGCCGTGAGTGCGTTGCACCTACGCCTGCGCTTCCGTTCAGCATTGTATGCGCGCCCTAAACGTGCGATGCCTGCATTTTTGGTTGGTGTATCGTTCGTGAATATCGACAACTCACCATTGCATTTGGAACCGTTTCGCGTCGCCGAAGTTCGAGCGCTCGAACGCGCCTTTTGGACGACAATCAAAGATTCCTACATGCGCCAAGTCGCGCGACAAGCCCTCGCACTTCTCGCGGGCGTAGATGTATTAGACTCGTTCTCGCAAGCCCTTGGGCAAGCTTCGGCGGGCATGGCGCAATTAAGCTTTGACAAGAAGTTTTCGACGTCAATGAAAAAGACGCTCGGCGGCGCTGAAGCGCAAAAGGCCGACTCGATTAAGACTGGTATCACCACGGGCTCTGAAATGCTCGCCAAGGGTGTGTTCCGTGGCGTCACCGGCGTGTTTCAAAAGCCAATCGAAGGCGCGATGAAGGGTGGCGCCGTAGGCTTTGCCAAGGGTGTCGGCAAAGGTTTGGTTGGTGCCGTGACGCAACCGCTCGCCGGTGGATTAGCCGCCGTCGGACGCACCGCCGAAGGCATCGCTGTCGGATTTGACAGCGTCAAATCCACGCTCGGCGTGACCGCGCTCGCGCCACAGCACCGCGTGCGTCATCCGCGCGCTGAGTACGCCGATGGGGTGTTGCGCTCGTGGCAACGCGAATCGTCCGAGGCGCAACGCGCGTTGGCCACCGCCGTTCGCGGGTCGCTCGCGGGCGGCTCCAATCAAGCGAGTCAAGTTTTCACGCACAAGGGTTACTACGCACGCGACAAATACATCGCAAGCTTGGACGTGAATGCAAAAACTACGCTCGTGGTGCTGACGAACGAACGCGTTGTAGCGTTCGAGCGCAAGCCGACACCCGACGGAGATCAATACGTCGCGTTGTGGCACGCCGGGTGGGATGAACTCGCCGACGTCGTCGTCGAAGAGCCCGCGCGGGTGGTGTTGCAATTGAAGGAATTTAGAAAAACACGCGTGTTTGATAAGATGAAAACGGCGCGCGTGGTGCAGTGCACGCCGGCGACGCAGCAAGCGCAAATGCTGGCGGGTATGATTCGTAAAGAACTCGACGCTAGACAAAGCGAGCGTCAATCGTTGTAACAAAGAATATTTCTGTAGTGCTACACAATGTGGCTAAAAGGCTATGATAACAATGCTAGTAGTAATCCTATGATATGGAGGCGCGTAGCGTTAGGCGTGCTGTCGCGAGCGACGCGCGACGACGGAGTACACCAACAGCGCCGCAGACGCCACGGATAACGCGATGAGCGCGCGCTCCATCGACGCCGTGCCGCGCGTGGAAGCCTCCCCATTTGGCGCGGCGGCGGTCGCGTTTACCCGTTCGCGAGCGGTCACCGCCGCCACCTTGGCCGTCACTGACGTCGTCGTCGACGACGACTTTGACGTCTTCCGTAGTTTCGAGGACATGAGATCTTCTATTTCAGGCTCGCCCGGCACCTTCAACGCCAACTGCCCGCACGCGCCGTCGATATCGTCCCCCATAGTGTGCCGCACCGTGGTGAAGATGTCGTACGTTTTCGTCAAAATGTGCATCATGCGTTGCACATCCTCCTTCTTTGGCGGCACGTGCCCCGCGGGCGTGTCCGTGGGATTGAGAGGTATTAAATTTAATATCACCTCTTTGCCTCGTAACAACTCGCCGAGTTGATGCGCGCATCGCTCGTCGTCGTTGACACCACCGAGCACGCAATACTCAATCATCGTCTTCATCTTCGGCCCAGAGGCGAGGTATTCATCTAATGTTCGCATGAGTTCATCGAGCTTGTACGCCGTAGCGGTCGGGACAATCTTCTGTCTTAATTCCTGCGTCGGCGCGTGAAGCGACAACGCCAAACACGTGCCCGGCGCGTCCCTCGTCAACGTGCGCATCCTCGGAATCACCCCCACCGTACTCACCGTAATTTTCGACGAAGCCAACCCAAATCCATCGCGCATGACTCCACACGCCCCAATCACCGCATCGTAATTATTCAACGGCTCCCCCATGCCCATAAACACGCAGTTGCGCACCGTCACGCCCGGCAACGCGTTGGCGTGCGCGAGCTGCTCCACAATCTCCCCCGTCGTCAAGTTCCCAAGCTCCCCGAGCGTACCAGTGGCACAAAACGTACATCCCATCTTACACCCAACTTGTGAACTCACGCACAACGTCACTCGCCCGCCCTTGGCGTGTCGCATCACGCACGCCTCCACGCGATGCCCATCCTCGAGCTCAACAATCATCTTCGTCGTCGCACCATCCTTCGACGAGCTCTCGTGCGCCACTTTCGTGGTAAACAGCACAAACGCGTCATATATCTCCTCCATCACCGCGTTCGGGAGCGTGTTGGCGGGAAATGTCACGTCACGGAGCGTGCGCGCGCCCCGAGCGCTCGCCGCCGCGCACGCCTTGACGACGACTGCGCGGTGTTTCGCGCGCACGTGCGCCGGCGCCGCGCATCGCGTCGCGAGCCAGGCGTCGAGGACGTCGACGTCGAACACTGAGTGCGTCGTGCGCGCGCGCTTGGGCGCCATCGGCGTCGCGCGGTGGCGCCTTCGAGCGCGCGTCGCAAAGAGCGCGGTGATGGAAAAAAACAGATACCCATAACTTTTGCCATGCGACCTTGCTTTGGCGCTCCATATCGTTCCAGCGTCCCGTACTGAGCGTCGTATTTGGCTATCGACGGGATTCGTTCCAAACGCGGTTCCGCGGTGGCGCCACCAGTATTAATTGTTTTTTATTATTTGACCAAGACTTAATACGGAGTCTTGGTCTCATTTTTGTCTTTTTTGTCGCGTCTCGCGGCGCCCGCCGAGCGCGCCACCGCCGCGCGTTCGTCCCGCACGCCCCGTTCGCGCGTCGTCCTCGCGAACGGCCGAACGCGCGAGAGTCTCGATGTTTCAATCATCACGCGACCACGCTAAGCTACGCGACCAATCACGATGACGATGGGCGTGTTCGTGATAAAATCAAACTCATGGACGCATAATAGGCCATGTATACACTATAGTACTATGAACGTGTCGCGACGTTTCGCGCGACCTTTTGTCGACCACACGGTGCCTCGCGCGGTCTCTCGCGCGCGTCTCAGGGGGCCTTACGCGCGCGTATGCGTCACACGACGCACGCGCGTCGCGCGACGACGACGGCGTGGGTTGTGTTTTTTCACACCTCGACGGCGCGAGCGACGATCGAGCACAAACACGCGCGAAAGGCGTCGTGTGATTAGGCATGGCGTATGCGTGCATCGAATGCGATGATGGGGCCAATGTGACGTCGTCATCGACACCTTCTTCGTTGACGCCGTTGTCGTCGTCGGAGGAGGAGGGGGGAGGGAGTTTATGGTATATCGCCACGGGCGCGCTCGTGGTGGTATTCATCTCGATTGTGATATTCCTGACCCGCGTGCGGGCGGCGAAACGGGCGAGGCTGGAGGCGGAGCGCGAGGCGGAGCGCGCGCGGTTGGAGGCGAAAGCCGCCGAGGCGGCGAGAACGTTCGCGGAGTGGCGCGCGAAAGCGGTCGGTGTGGCCAATCCTGATGGTACAATCATGGTTGCGGTGAAAGAGGAATCGCCGTCGCACGTCATCGTGAATATGGGCGTGGTTGAGAAGGAGAAGGAGGAGGAGCAGCAGGCGGAGGTCGTATGCGTCGTCCAAGTCGCGCCTGACGAAGACGACACGTAACGTCACCGCAACGCACACACGTGCGCGCGTATTCACGACAAAGACGTGTGTGTATGTACCATTATGTACGCTGTACCATGAACGCAGCGCCGACGCCGACGCCGACGCACGCATTTTTTCTAGTTTGACAGTCTGTATTCGTTTGTATCCGCGCCGTATAGCGTGTAACACCTTGACACACCATGCGCGCATCCCACGCCACGCGCGCGCATTCGCCACACCAACCCGTCCATGCGCACACCGCGCGCGCCGCGCGTCGTCCAGCGTCGTCGTCGAGCGTCGTCGTCGAGCGTCGTCGAGGGGTCGGTCCACGAGTGTACATGTACATACTGTTTACCCATACCGTACAATCATAACGTGACGATTCGTCTTCCAAACCGCGTCGAAAGGACGCCGACCGCGTCAACCACCCGCGCGCGCCGTTCCGAGCATCACATCACGCCCTCGCGCGCGCGTTCGCGCGTCCACGCACACCGCGCGCGCGAACGCACTCGCGAACACCCATCGCGCGCGCGCGCGCCGATCGCGCGCCATGCCATGCGCGCCATCCGCGGGCGCGACCTCGACGTCGTGTCAGCAGGCGCACCAGGCACCGGCGAGCGCGGACGCGGGTGACTCGAACGCGAGCGCGATGGTCATGCTCGTCATCGCGATCGCGGTACTGGCGATGATGTTCGTCGGCACGATGGCGATTCTGGCGCGCAATCGCCGCATGCGTGCGAGGCGGCTTGCGGAAGATCTCGCGCGCGCGCGCGAGGCGTTCGAGGTCAAGGCGCGAGAGGCGGAGCGCGCGTTCGAGACGTGGCGCCACGCGTTCGGTGTGACGAATCCCGATGGAACGGTGATGGTGGCGATGAATGACAGGGATGAGGACGGCGGCGGCGGCGGTAGCGGCGGCGGCGACGCGGTGGTGGTGGTGGATGTGGAAAACAACGAATCGGCATATTCCTTTGCCGCGTTCGTCGTCGAACTCCGTGACGCCGGACCGCCATCGACCGTCAACCGTGGCCCGGAGGCTGTATAACGCATCTACTTTATTTTTCTCACTATTTCTATCATTGTTCTATCGTTGTTCAACGAATCTACTGTAGCTATAGCTCTATGTCATTGTATACGCTTTTTCACGACTCACCGCGCCACACGTCGCAACGGGTTCGATCGAGACATCCCCGTCCTCAACAGTGGATTCGCATCTCCACCCGAACCATCGCGAGTATCGTCATCTTTAAACGCGCGGTATATCGTGCGCGCGATATCGGCGTCGCGTTTGGCTTTTTGAGCCGCCCGCGCGCGTTCGACGCTCGCGCGTGAACGCTTCGCCTCTCGCGCCTCTTCCGCATCGTCATCTGTCGCGGTCGCGCGCGCGCCGGTGCGTCTCTCCAACGACGCATCGTGCGCCTTGGCTTTGGCCTTCGCATCGTTACCGACGATGGCGTACGCGCGCGCGGTCCCGAGCCCTCGCCGGTCGCGTTTCAATGCAACTTGAATCGGAGCTACGCGTCCGCGCTCCTCCTTGCCGAGCCCGCCGTGACCCTTGTATCCAACCTTACGAAGGAGACGCGCGCCGAGTCCATCGCGCGGCACCGGCGCCGGCGCCGACGACGCCGCGCCCGCCGCCGGCGACACGGACGCCGGCGGAGCGTCAGACATTGACGCACAGGCATTCGCGGTGCCGCATGTCGGACGCGCTGCCGCTGCCGCTACCGGCGCTGTACGCGCGCGCATCGCGCGCGAACGCGCCACTCGATGTCGTGCTCGAGTTCTCCGACGCCGTGCGCCGGGCCGGGGTGATTTCCGTCGACAGCGAGAGCGCGGATGACGTGTGCACGTCGTCGCTCAAGTATGTGCTTCGCGAACGTCTTCTTGGCGATGCGTACGCGCGTCGACACGCCGAGGGCGACGTGCGACGGGCGTGTGAGGCGTATGAAGGGTTTATAGATACCGTCACGAAGCTCGAGTTGGCGCCGAAGGACGAGAGGGCGTGCATGGAGGAGATGTTTGGGGAGTCGCGGACGTCGACGTCGGAGGACGCGAACGCGGGACGCGGCTCACGGGACGTGCGCGCGGATAAAGTCCGTCGGTTTCGACGTAAAAAGGATGTTGATGAACGTATACGGGATATCGCGCGCGCGAGAGCGATGAAAGATGATGTAGAGAGTGACGAGGATAAGGACGAGGGCGACGACGACGAAGCGCTCGAACGCGAATTTTGGTTATTGTCCATTGAACACGCGGTGATTGAGACGTTAGATGAGTTTCCAACCCTACGCATGGAGTGCGAGATGCTAGCGCGTAGAGAAGAGCTCGAGGAGTCGGCGGCGGTGATGGCGAAGAAGGCACAGACGGCGGAGAATGCGTCGTTGCCGCGCGAGCTCCTGGATGCGGTGAGCTCGTTATCCACAGCGCCTTCGTCATCAACCGTCATGCGTGAAATCGATCCTCGCACGCGATTCGCGCGCGAAGTATTTCGACCGTCGCACATTCTACCTACGATGACCGTCGAGCAGGCTGGGGAGATTGAATTCGCAGACATGATGGACCGTCAACGTCGCGAACAGGAGCGCGAAGCCGAACGCGAACGCGTTCGAGCGTCCAAAACAGAAGAAGAACTCGAAGACGAGGAGCTCTATCGCGCCCGTGAGTGGGATGCGTTTAAAGATGACAATCCATATGGGTCTGGAAACTCAAAGCTGCGTCCGTGTGGATGATTCTTACTTAGTCTACGTAGCCATAGAATTGAATGTAAAAGTTGATGACTTCATTCGTCGCCTCTCGTCGTCGCGCGAGCATGCTCGCCTTAGCGCCGCTTTTCCGCACGCACGCACGCACCCATCACCGACGCGCGTCCACGAAGAAGAAAAGTCCGATTGCGATGGCCGCCTTGCCCACGCCCGAATCCAAGCGCACGGTCGCCATCGCCGGGGGCGGTCTCGTCGCGTGCTCGTGCGCTTACTTTCTTCAAAAGTCCGGCCTCGTCGACGTCGTGCTCGTCGAGCGCATGCCCCACGTCGCCAGCGCGGCGTCGGGCAAAGCCGGTGGATTTCTTGCCCGCGACTGGGGCGACGGCACGAGCACTGAGCCTTTGCATAAGCGTTCGTTTGCGTTGCACGAAGAGCTCGCAAAGACGCTTAGGCTCGAAACGTACCGCAAGATACCCACCTTGAGCGTGCTCGGAGGGGAATCTTTAGCCCCTCCCGAGCCCATCGTGTCTTGGCTCGATGGGGACATTCAAATGTGCCGACACATGGATGGTCCAGACGGCACGGCGCAGGTGACGCCGAAGGAGCTGTGCGTGAAGCTCCACGCTGCGGCGCTCGAGCTCGGGGCGAAGAGCGTCACGGGAGAAGTCACTGGCGTCGCATTCGTGGATGAAGACGCGAAAGATAAAGTGCGTGGGTTAATTGTGCGAGATGAGAGCACTGGTGAAACGACTGTCGTGGCTGGGGACGATGTCGTGGTCGCCATGGGGCCGTGGAGCACGCGCGCGTCTGAATGGTTTGACATCGACGTCCCCATGACTGGTATTCGGAGCACGAGCGTCGTGTACGAGGCAAACGAAGCGGTGATGCGCGAACCCGCCGCGCTGTTCTGTGGTGAGGACGAAAATGGGTGTCATTTGGAGGTGTATCCGAGGTCCAACGGCGAAGTGTATTTGTGTGGCATCGGCGGTTCGGTGTACGTGGACGAAAAGCGTCTTTTACCGGGCGGCGATTGCGATAGAAGCGACAAGATTGTAGAAGACCCAAGTCGCGTCGCTGCAGCGATGCGTAGTTTCGGTGGGATGTCAAAATCTATCGGTGGTGGCGATAAACAGCCACATACGACGCAAGCGTGCATGAGACCGTGCGCGCCAGACGCGATTCCGATTCTTGGCCCCGTGGACGGAATCGAGGGCGCGTACATGGCCACCGCGCATAATTGCTGGGGCATTTTATGGTCTCCCGTGACTGGTGAAATCATCACACAGTTAATCACACGAGGTAAGAGTGACATTAACATTGCGCCGTTTTCACCGACGAGATTTATGAAGTCTCGAACCCGTCGCGGGAGGAAAATGCGCGACGAAAACGTCGGCGAACAATGGTGAAAGAACACATTAGCTCCTCCTAGGTACCCCTGTAGCGTTCAAATTAATAAATCATTTTACGGTTGCGTGTTACAAAAAAGTCCATACTACGTAGTAAATGGTGTACAGCGAGCGTTGGCGTTTTAGTTTTTCTCCCGAGGCGGCGGAAGCTCCAAACAAAAATTCCCAATGTGTCCTCCGCGATAATCATTCAACATACGCGTCCCGGCGCGTTCCTCATCTCCACCGCACGTCTTATCGGCAAATCTCTTCACAAACTCCTCTCCACTCATCTTATCAATGTCTAATTTTAAGTTGTCGAGCTTGAAACGCTTCACAAGCGCCGGCTTGATAATCGACCACGTCTCCAACCGCTTGAGCTCCTCCACCATCGCCGCCGCCATGGCGCTCGTAATATACGACGCCTCACCGATATCATTCGCCATGGCCAACCTCGACGCCGCGCGTTGATCGTGTAAACGTGCGGGTAACACCCCAGGGGCATCCAACAGATCCAAATCCCCACCGATGCGCACCCAACGCAAGTCTCGCGTCACCCCCGGTCGAGGCGCGCTCGCGCACGCCGCCTTGCCCACCAATCTATTAATCAGCGCGCTCTTCCCCACATTCGGGTACCCAATCACCGCCGCGCGCACTGGCCGAGGCAACAGCCCCTTCGCCGCGCGTTTCGCATTAATTTCCTCGCTCATAGCCAACGCCAACTCTTTCACTTTCCGCACCCCTTTCCCCGCCCGAGCGTCGGTGAGCACCACCGTCTCCCCAATAGACTTTAAATAACTCACCCACCGCGCGCGCTCCATATCGCTCACCATATCCGCCCGATTCAACACAATCACACGCGTCTTCTCCCCGCACCACGCGCCAATCTCCGGGTGCGTCGTCGACAATGGAAGCCGAATGTCCCGAACCTCCACGACGGCATCCACGCCTTTGAGCTGCTCCTTCAACAATCGCTCCGCGCGCGCAATGTGCCCCGGGTACCACTGCACCAGCCGCACGTTCCCAGCCCGAGCGCGACCTCGTGCGTCTTCGTCCACGTCCACGAGCGGCGCCGCATCGCGCACGGCGCGCGACGACCCGGGCGGCGACGATGATTGTCCCTGATTGGCGGCGGCGGCGTGCGGCGTCGTCGCGATTCGCCTCGCACCGCGCCCGACGCACGCGCGCGCGGGGCGCGGCGACAGCGCGAATCGCGCCGCGCATCGCGACGCGCGACGCGTCCACGAGCGGCACGTCGTGGACGTCGACGCGCGGAGCATGTCGTCGTTGCGTTGGCGCGCGTCGTCGTCTGACGATGGCGTTGACTCCTTTCGACGTCGACCGCGCGCGTTCGTGGACGAGCGTCGCGCGCGCGACGGCGCGAGACGATGGTGCGAGACGTGCGCGAGGCGCGAGGCGCGAGGGCGAGGACGACGCGAGGCGCGAGGCGCGAGGCGCGGCGTCGTTCGCCCGTGCGGATAACACATCACATCACAACGCATCACAACGCAACGCGTCCGTCGTCGACGACGAGGGCGCCGCGCGCGGATCTCACGCGGGAGACGACGGTGAGAGCGACGTTGCGGGCGATCGTGGGGTGTGGCGGCGCGCGCGATGCGCGACGTGGGCGCGGCGACGCGGATGGCGTTGACGATGATGGTCATGATGGTGTTCGCACTCTTGGCGTGCGCGCCTGCGCCGGTGGGCGCGCGAGCGACGGTGGAGGCGCGCGCGGTGGGTGAAGGTGATGTGTTTCGTGCGGTGGCGCCGCGTCGAGCGCTGCGATCGCTGCCGTTCATGTCGCACTCGGGGTTGAGCTCGCCCACGCACCGGCATCACATGAGCACGGGCGTGAGCCTGGAGCTCATCGAACGCATCGCCATCGACCGCGCAATCATCGTCACGTGGGCGAATTTCCATTACTTTGACTTTGCTATGAACTGGGTAAACCATCTCGAGGCGCTCGGGGTAAAGAATTACATCGTCGGCGCGATGGATGAGGATTTGTACGAAGCGTTGAGGAAAATCGACGTCAACTCGTGGCTCATGGGATCGAAAACGATCGATGCGGGCGCCGTGAAGAGAGATTTTGGATGGGGCACGCCGACGTTTCACAAGATGGGGCGGGATAAGATTCGATTGATTAATGATTTCACGAAATCCGGCGTGGATGTGTTGATTTCGGACATTGACGTGGCGTGGATGAGAAATCCAATTCCATTCTTTCGACGATACCCGTCGGCGGATATTTTAGTGAGTTCGGATAACTTATCCAACAGCACGCACAGAACTGAAAGACAGGCACAGTTTAGGGTAGATGATGAAGGCTTGCAAGAGCATCCGTGTGGGGGTACGGCGAATATTGGTATGATGTGGTTTCGTTCGACCAAGGGATCGCAAGCGCTCACCGACGAATGGGTGCAAAATTTAGAAAAAGATGACAAGCTTTGGGACCAGGCGGAGTTTAACAACTTGATGCGTCGAGGATGTCAATCTTCCCCAGATGGTTCGGGCGTCGGGGCTGGGTATGATGGCAAAGTGCAACTCGGCGCGCTCCCAGTGGCGCTCTTTAATAACGGGCATACGTTTTTCACTCAACGTCTTCCCGAGCACTTGAAGGTGAAGCCGTACGCGTTACACGCGACATTCCAGTACGAAGGCACGCCTGGTAAGCGCAACCGCATTCGAGAAGCGAACCAATGGTTGGGTGACCACGATACCCCTGAGTACTTTGAGCAAAAGTTTATGTCATACACGCCTCGCGTGCTCGCCGACGTCGCGTTGGATGATTTCGCGGCGCTCGGACATCCGAACACGCAAACCAAATCCATGCCCCCATTGAAAGAAGGCGACCCGGTGCTCAAAGAGCACATGCGCATGGTGCAACATCAAATTAAACAGCTCTATGAGGCGAATGCAATCGCGAAGAAGCTCGGACGCGTGTTGATTCTTCCGCCGTTCTTTTGCGGATTGGATCGCGTGTGGTTCCCGCACGCCGGCGTCTTTCCGGGATCGATGTTGCGTCTACCATTCATCTGCCCCGCCGATCACGTCATGGCTATTGAACCGTATGGCGCAAAATTTACTCAGGAATATCGCGAATATTCATTCTTGAGTAATCCGAGCATGCCGGCGGGAGTGGTGACGCGGGACAACGCGCGTCGGGTGTCGGTGCCGCCGAATGGCTCCTTTTTAAAGACGCGGGACATCCCGAGTGAGTACGCAATGTGTTTCAAGTCTGGCGACACAAACGAAGAAGATGGTGACGAGTGTGTACCGGCGCGAAACAGAGAATTCCTCGCGGCGCAAAGCGTGTCTTTGGGGAGCGACGCGCTCGCGACGCTTGACGACGTCGCGGCGGCGCTGTCGAGCGTTCGAGACGTAAAGTTTATTCATTTCGAAACCGTGATTGGCGTCACGACGTCCTCGCAGGCGAAAACAACCGAGCAGCTTCGCATGGGTATCTTCTGCTGTCGCCTGGGTAGTCATGATTTCTACAAGGTCGACGAAGTGGAGTTGTTTGAGAAGGCTACGGCGGCGCAATTGGCGTTGCCGAGTGGTAACGCGACGGAGACGGGCGACGTCGCGGCAAACAATACGGTTGCGATGATGGATAACGCGACGACGGTAATGACGACGCTCAACATGACGACGCTCAATGCGACGACAATTGACGATGTGGAGGGTGTAGAGTCGAAGGTGGGTGAGAATGAATCCGTGAGGGAGATGTCGCCGACGACGACGACGACGTTGGATTCGCAGGTGACGGTGAGCGAAACAGGCGCGGTTGAAACCGTTAAAGTCGCGCAACAGAAGGAAGACGAAGGAGAGAATGAAAAAGACGCCGATAATAACGACGACGACGACGACGACGATGATGATGATGAAGATAAGAAGAAGGACGAGAAGAAGGACAAAGAAGATGAAGACAAGGAGGAGGATAAAAAAGTCAGCGACGAAGACAAAGACGAAGACGTCATCAAGAAGCGCGAAAAAATCGGAGTCGACAAGGCGCAATTAAAGCTCATCAAGGAGAAATTGCTTGGCGATTACGACGACGCGAATTAAGCGCGAATGCGTAGTCAATCAGTAGTACAATTCAATTTCAAATTTACACATGCTCGCATCACATCAACTCGACTCATTCCATCGAGAGCGACAGACGCACGCGCATGGCGGTACGCTTCAATTTTTTATCATTTATAATCAGCAATCCCTCTGTTCGTTCATCCATCAAGTCGTACATGCGACGGTTGAGATTGTCCGCAAACTCTGCTTCGAGGATGCCACGAATGTATAAATTTTTGTCACCAAAGCTCACGCTTGGCGCGCTCAACGCGTCGGCGTGCGCCGCGACAATGGATGTCATAAAGTCTTCAAGTGTGGCGTTTAAGCTCATCTCATGCGCGATACCAGGCGAACACATCATACACGATGAATCTTTTTCATATTCCACCGTGTGTGAGTACACACCGTCAGTACCAACGTACATCATGTAATTGTTCATACCTTTGGCGCACATCGTCGCCATCTTCAACGTCTCAATGACGCACGCCGCGGCGACGATGGCATTCGTGCTTGGAATTGCGGGAATGATGTTTTTCGTCACACCTTGTGTATGCGCATACGTCACACCAATAATACCAAACGTTTGTGCGCGCTTCAGAGCTTTATTGTACACCCAAGTCATGTGCTCAACGTCGTCGGCGTCAAACGTCTCCCCGTGGCGTTCAGCGGGCCATTGAATTAGTTTCGCATACTCAATACAGTGCGCTGCATTTCTCGGCGTTTCCGCCAAAGTACACAAGGGAAACGTCGTCTGTGGCGGAAATAACCACATGGTACAATGAAAACACGGCGTTATCCCAGGAATAATCACCCGCGCGTGTCCTTTAAATCCCTCGGTACCGCCATCCACCAGCGCTTTAATCGTCGTAGGATCCACGTTTCCCTCGCCATCAAACTCTAAAAACCCGCAACACACGCTATTGATATATGCTCGCGCTTCGAGGGAATCCAAACCCAAGGCTATGATGTCGAATTGCTTGTACCATTCATCCGGTTTGTCTTCGATGCGCGCGTGGTGCGGCGTCACCGCGCACCCGCGAACGCGCGCCTCAATCGCTTTCGCCGCGCACACCGCCTTTGATCCGCCCACGTCCGCAGTGCTGAATAAAAATTGACGATTCAAGTTTGTCACGTCGATGGTGTCCATGTCAATCACGTCCATCGTCGTAAATCCGCTCAAGGCTACGGTTTGAAACGAAGAGGTAGTTAGTCGCGCGAACACACAAAACACATACACCACGCGCTCGAGACGCGACGCCGAGGCCGAGGCTGACGCGCACCTAATCCCTTTAAAAGCTCGCATCCAAGCCCGCCGGCGCCGACGACGAGCACGCGCACGTGCTCGCGCAGGATGCTCGCACATGCGTCGCCTGGTGAGAAACCAGGTCCAACAAATCTCCCTTCACGGTGCACGAGGGCGTCGATCGAGCTCCAACGATCGCGTTCGGCGCGGGCACACGATGTCGTGGACATGTTTTGCGCTGTGCGTCGCGCGCCACGGCGACGTGCGGTGGGGGCGTGCGTCGTACACTGACGAGCCGCGCGCGCGCTTGACCGCGTTTGAGTCGTCGTCGACGAGTCATCACTCAAATCGTCTCGCATTACATGGCGCCGGTGCTAATGCGCATTCGCATGCGTGCTATGCAATCTATATTTGTTGTATCTTCTAGTATCTTCTAGTAGTATTCATATGCGCGTGATCATCATTCAACACATACGTATTCCTTCGCGTCGGTCGGCGTCTCGGCGCCGTCATTCCGCGCCCCACGCGCCGTCGTCTCGTATGACAAACCCCACCGCCGCGGGCGCACAGTGCGGCGCATACACCACGCGAAACGTGCGCTCGACCGATGATGTGTCGTCTGCTCCACCACCGACGCCGTCATTATCCCCGCCACCGACTGTCGTCGCCGCGCGCCGTTTCGCGCGCCGAGTCACAAAACATCGCGCGTTGACGCAATGTCCCCACGCCAACCCGAGCGCCGGCAGCACGCGACGCCCACTCGTCATCGCCTCCCCGAGCGCACGCAATACGCGAGTCTCGTCACCGTGTGCGCCGTTCACATCGCTCGCGCGCATGGAATCCACCACGTGATTCGTCACGACGCACGCTAAATCGTGTCGAGCCGCGTACTCCTTGAGCAACATCGTCGCCTTGTGCAACGTCCCCGCCCGACGCATCGTATACGCCCACGACGACGACGACGACGACGCACCACCCGCGCCAACCGTACCAGCGTGCTCATCCCTAAAAGGTGCAGCGATGGAATCCACAATAATCATCCGCACGGGCGCCTCCGCGTCGACAGGGTATCGCAACGCCGCGCTCAACGACCCGAGCGCGTCCAACATCGAGTCCCCGTCGCCCAACGCGTTCACCATGTATACCCGATCCAACGCCTCCGACGCGCGCTCCGCGCTTCCGAATAACTCTATAAACCTTTGAGACGTCGCCAGGGCGCGTAATCGCCGCACTGGAGGCGGTCCTTCGGTGTGTACGTACACCACAGAGGCGCCGGATGGAAACGCGAGCTGCGCGCTCAACGCGAGCTGACAACACAAATGTGACTTTGCCGACCCGCTCTCGCCGACGATTTCGGTGAGCATGCGCGTGCGAACGCCGCCTCGGAGAACGGTGTCGATGGTGCGCGCGTGGGTGGGGATGATACCGCACGACGCCGCACTCGCTGGCGCGCAAGGTACGAAAAGTGATGACGAATCATCAGCATCAGCATCGTGACGATTAATCATCACGCTTTCGATGCGCCGTCACCGAGAGGCGTTCGATGACGACTGGTGCGGTGCGGTGCTGTCGTCGCCGCCGCCGCTCGCGCGCGCGACGAGGACGAACGGCGCCGACGCGACGCCACGGCGCGCCGAGTAATGAAGGTGCGACAGCTGGCGCTGATTCGAATTCAAAAAAAAAAAATCACGTCACATCCGCGCGCGCGATGCCGACGCCGACGCCAGTCAACGTCGTCACCGGCGCGCTCGGCGCTGGGAAAACGACGACAATCGCGCGCGCGCTCGCGATGCGTCCAGCGAACGAGACGTGGGCGGTAGTTGTGAATGAATTCGGTGCGCTTGGCATCGATGGCGCGCTTCTCGATGACGCCATCGGCGGGGACGTTGGCGCGCGAGCGCTCGCGAGCGATCGTGATGGTGCGCATGGTGGAGTCGTGGTTCGTGAAGTGAACGGTGGGTGCGTGTGCTGCGCGACGGCGGCGCCGTTTACGCTGGCGGTGACGCAAGTGATTCGTCGATACGCGCCGGCGCGCGTGTTGGTGGAACCGAGCGGAATGGGTGATGCCGGTCGCGTCATCGATGCCCTACGCACTGAGCATTTGAAATCGAGCGTGGATATTCGTGCAACGTTGTGCGTGGTGGATGTGCGAGAGTTTGGCGCGCGGGAAAGCGGGGTGAGGACGAGCGCGTTGTTTGCGGCGCAGTGCGAATGCGCGGATGCGCTCGTCGGCTCATTCGCGGATTGCGCGACTGCGGATGAGATTGCGGCGTTCGAGGCGTTTGGGCGTGGGTTTTGGCCAAAGAAAGCGGCGGTAGTTATCGGTGCGCGCGCCAATGTGATTGATGCGCGGATTTTGGACGTAGAATGCGGATGGGAAGGGGCGAGCGACGACGCGCCGCACGCGAGCAACGCTATGAATCCGAGCGGACCTTTTGTGCTGCCGCGCCCGACGCTGGTATATCACGGCGAACCATGGATGTTAAAGAATGTTACGAGCGAGTACGCGTCGTGTGGATATGCGTTTCACGCCGATGACGTCTTCGTTCGCCCCTTGTTGAAGGAATTTTTTGACGCATTTGTGTTGCGTCGCGTCGACGTCGCGCGATTCAAGGGCATCATGCGCGTCGGTGCGGACTGGGTGCGGCCTGATATTGTGCATGGTGACGACGGCGCTTCGCATTCAATAGCATTTACGTCCGTGGCCTATAGACGCGACAGTCGATTTGAATTGATTCGCACTCGAGGCATTGACGCCGACACGGATGCTGACGAAGACGCGTTTTGGAATTTGATTCGCGAAAAACTCCTGGCGTGTCGTAAACCTCCACGCGTTTAACGGTGAAACTTTGTGCTGGTATTATTTATACCGCGCCTTCTAGTGGTAGATGTGTTGGATTTTGTTCAAGGGATGTGGTAAGACTGTTGTCGACTCCGTCTCCATAGTTTGGCTCATCATGCGACATGCCCTACATCGTGGAAGAATTTTTCCCGCGGTTTGCCGACGCAACGCTCGCTGCTGAGCACGCGCATAATCCGCTGCGAGCATTTAGTCGCATCGACGCGTCGCCTTCGGCATCGGTACGAGGCGAGACGTGTTGGGAAGGTGGCGTGGCGTTGGCACACTTTCTCGCCTCGACAACAACCCCGGGCGAATGTGCGGGTAAGCGCGTGTTGGAAATAGGGGCGGGGTGTTCGGGTTATCCCGGACGTACGCTCGCGTTGGCGGGCGCCGCGTATGTTTTACTCACCGATGCGAATGAGGACGCTTTGGAGCAACTCCGTGGAGGAATGCGGGTAGTCGCTTCGGGAGACGACGTCGTCGCCGACTACTCGGACAAAAACTTGCCCGTGCACGATGCGCGAATGATGAATACATATGGTTTAGGAGATCCAGCTCGCAACGTGGCGAGATTGGAAGTGACGACGTTAGATATCAACGTTCCGCCGCCGACGTTTGGCGAGCGCGCGCGCACCGACGTCGACGCGTTCGACATCATCCTCGCCGCTGACGTACTGTACAACGAAGATGAGCAAACATGCACGGGTTTGTTTCGCACTGCTGCGCTCTGGCTCGCTCCAGCAGGTCGTTTTATCATCGCCTACGCACACAGAGCCGACGACATGTTTCTCAGCCCGATTGCCACGGGAGAGTACGGCTTTCGAGCCGTCGCCATTCACGCCGTCAAACGCGACGTCATGGCGCAAGGATGGAACACTGAATTAGAAATCGTAGAATTCGCGCGAGTAGAATAGCCGTCGCGCGATGTGCATTGTAAAAACATAATTGTAGCCTTTGCGTAACGCGCGCCGCCTATCCACGAAGTCACGACGACGAACGAGAATCACCACATCGCGACGCACCACCGCGTGTTGCGTGTCTCACCTCGACTCGGACGTTTGAACGCGCTCACATAGAACGCACGACGCGCCGCGCGCGTCCCCGAGCACGTCAAGCGCGCGCACAGACGCACGAAAATACTCGAGTGACGTCAGCGTTTCGCTTTTTCACTCGTGTCCCACGGCGCGCCACGCTCACAGCGACAGACGCGCGCAATGTCGCTCGCGCGCGCGCCATCCGCGGTCGCAGATGATTTCGCACCCCTCGTCACGTGCGCGATATGTCTCGACCCGTTCACGGATGCGCACTGCGTAGGAACGTGTGGGCACACGTTTTGTCACGCGTGCGCGAGTCGCGCGCTCGAGGCGGCGACGGTGTCTGACGACGACGATGAGGATGAATATGCGCCCCGTGAACGCACCGCGCGGTGCCCAACGTGTTCTTCTACGTTTACCGAACGTCAACTCGTGCCGAATGCTGCGGTGAACGCCATGGTGGAAGCTATGAAACGAGCGAAACAGGCTGAGACGGAGCGTCAGGACGCCACGGCCAAACGACTGGAATTAGATGAACTAACGCCGCTCGTAAAGTCGCTCGGTGAGAAACACCGAGGGATGGTTTTGGAATCACGTGCGGCATCGCGTGGTGTACTGCAAGAGTTTTTGATAGAGAGTCGACGGAGGAAAACGGAAAACGCGGCGGCGCTCGAGCGGGAATTGCAATTTTTGGACACCGACATTGCCGCGGTGAGACGAGAGATTGAACATTTAGCTGGCACCGCGATGCTGCGCGATGCACCGCGGGGAGTAGGTGAGACGCGTGACAAAGAAATGATAGGACACGCGATGGAAGCGCTAGGGGTGATGGCGCCGAGACGTGACGGCGACAACGACGCGCCAGTGAACATTGACGAAACTAAGCGCAGGAAAGTATTGAGGCATTTCAACGACTTACAGAGCTGGTATTCAAAGAGACGATGCGATAGTGCTGAGAACAATTCCAGTACAGCCTCTTCTGTTGACACACGCGATACCGCTGCGGTATTGGATGAATTCTCTACGCTCATTGGTGCGTTTAATCGGTATTCAAAGATTTCTGTCGCAGCGGAAATCAGCGAGCCAGAGGGTGCAAACTCCAGCACGATTGTGAGTAGCATCGAGTTTGATTCCACGCAAGAACATTTTGCCACTGCAGGAGTGTCCAAGCGCATTCAAGTGTACAACTTGGCACGCGTGCTTGAAGGCAAGCAAGCGCCTGAAGAAGAAATTATGGCAAAGTCCAAGCTGTCGTGCTTGTCGTACAACAAATTCATCAAGCACCACCTCGCGGCGAGCGATTACGAAGGCGTAGTGTCGTTGTGGGACGTTGAGCGTCGTCAAGTCGTTGCAGAATTTGAGGAGCACGAAAAGCGCATTTGGACGGTTGATTACTGTCGCACCGATCCTCGGCTGTTGGTGAGCGGCTCGGATGATTATTTAGTTAAAATCTGGAACACGGACCAGTCGAGTAGCGTGCACGAGATTGACATGAAAGCCAATGTGTGCTGCGCGCAGTACTCTCCCGAAAATGCGCATTGCATCGCCGTCGGGTGCGTGGACCACAAAGTATATCTGTTTGATCTCAGAAAGATAAACAAGCCGGTTCAAATTTTGAGCGGTCACCGCAAGGCGGTGAGTTACGTCAAGTACCTCAACGCCAATCAAATTGCGAGCGCGTCCACAGATAGCACGATTAACGTATGGAACGTAAACACTGGGGAATTGACTTGCGCGTTAAAAGGACATATGAATGAGAAGAATTTCGTCGGACTCACCGTGGCGGGAGATCACATCGCGTGTGGCAGCGAAACCAATGAAGTGTACATTTACCACAAGGAATTGTCATCACCGATAACGTCAGTCAACTTTGCGGGTAGCGGTGTGGTGGAAGATGTCACCATGCCGCGTGCATTTATCAGCGCGGCGACGTGGAAAAGTGACGATAGCGTGCTCGTCGCCGCAAATTCTACCGGCATGATTAAAGTGTTAGCGTGTTAAAAGCGTTTTCTCTTCTCTTCTTCTTAGCTTTCTACTAGTATCATGTATTCATAAAAAAAGAATGTCGAAAGTTCTACCAACTACCCCTCTTCGGATGGGTCCTCCTCAATCGTGCCGTGTTGGCAATCGAACAACCCCACGGCGCACAAAATGTCGCGAACCAACGATTCCTCGTCAATCGCGCCGTCTTCACGCGCTCGACAATGTACATCAACCACGACACCCGCACGCTCTTCCTCTGTGGATGAAAACGACGTCACCGATGACGTTTCATCATTCGCGCCTCCACGCCCGCGGCGATCCTTTCGCTTTTGCATCAAATGCTTATCGTACAGTTCATCGTAATAATCCAACAATCCTTCGGCGACGGCGGTGAAGTCACCTACCTCCAATTTGTCGCGAATCTCCTTGACGCGAAGACCACCGAGACGTTTGGTGAGTTTTTCGATACTTTCTTCCATAGCCGGAAGCCATTCGGGATTGGACCTTAGGTCGTCAGTGGCGTAATCCTCCACGAGAGTGTGCAACCGTATGTCACGCGACGCCACCATGCGAATCACCAGCGGAGCGTTTCGCATGCGCACAAAAAGCAATGGATCAACCGAGCACCGCCCAACGTGCGGACCTTCGTCTTCGATGTACACCCACCGCGTTGGATCGAGCGCATCCCACGTGCACACCACCATGTTTGAATAATGCTCAGACGTCGGTTGGGGCTCGCGGCCAACCCATCCAAAAGCGCTCCCGGCGTGGTTCGCCAATCCCTCCAAATCAATGATTTGTTCCCCTTTCGCCTCCAGCGCGAGCAGTGCGCGGGTTTTTCCCACCCCAGTTCGTCCACCAACTATGCACACCTTGGGCGCGGGCACGTCTAACGCTCCGCATCGTTCCAGAGCCCACTTGCGAAAACCTTTGTATCCTCCAGAGAGCACGCGCACGCGAACTCCAGGAATCTTTTCGCTCAACAACCATCCAACACACGAGCTTCGCATGCCACCGCGAAAGCACATCACATATACATCCTTTACATCATCTTTCCCGCCGCTGCCCTTCGCACCGCGCTCCGCTATCGCCCGCGCCGCCGCCTCTACGAGCGCGTCCAACTGAGGCGCCACCGCGGTCATCCCCAACACCATCGCCTCACCCCGCCCTCGCGTTTTATACGTCTTCCCCACCTCCGCGCGCGTATCATTATCAAACAAAGGCACATTCACCGCGCCTGGGATGTGCCCTTTCGCGAATTCCCCAGGAGACCGCGCGTCGAGCAACGTCGCTCCGCCGTCCCGCGTCGCCGTCAACGTTTCACGCACATCCGCGCGCTCCACCACACCAGGCGCCGTCGCCGCCGCCGCGAACGCCTCCATCGCATCCTCCGTCAGCGTACTTGCGCTCCATACCACCTCGAACGCCGCGCGTGCCGCCTCACGCAGCTCGAGCGCCATCACCGCGCGCAGTCGGCGGCGGCGCCCAGCTCCACCGTGTCCGGCGTCTCACGCGCGCGCGCCGCGCGTTCGTCCGCGTCCACGCGCGCCGGCGTCACGCACCACGCGCGTCTGTCGCGTCTGTCGCGATCGGCGGCGCCACGGGCGTCCGAGCGCGCGGTGCACGCGAGGCAACGTGTGCGGGCGATTTGGCGTCTCGATCGCATCATTCTCCGACGCGCGCCGAGCCACCGCCGCCGAGCCGACGACACGCACGCACCGAGACGCGCATCGAGAACACGAGAGATGGATATCGACGCCGAACACGGCGCCGCGGCGCCGTCGTACGACGACGCGCACTATGATTGGCACGCCAAGGCTTCGCTGCTGCGTCCCGACGTGGATGTCACCGACGAACTCGTCGCCACGAAGGCTCGCGCCGACACCGAGGTGTTCATCGGTTCCATCTCGCTCGATGCGAAAGAATCTGACGTGCACGCGGCGCTGAGAAAGTGCGGTGCTGAGGAAGGGGCGAAGGATTTGAAATTGATGACGGATCTCGCGACGGGGGCGCATCGAGGGTACGCGTTCGCGACGTATGAAAGCGCGGAAGCTGCGTCGAAAGCGATCGAGGCGATTACGTCGAGCGCGTGTGAAGTGAAGAATCAGAAGATTCGTGCGAGCTTGAAGCCGAATAAGTATCGACTTCGAGTTGCAGGGTTGAGACGGGACGCGACGCGGGAGGAGATTATCGAGGCGTTGCGCGCGGGAGGCGCGGGATTGGAGTATTTTTCGTTGTGCCCATCGAGTAAGAATCCTGAGCATCACAACGGTGGATATGGTTTTGCGGTGTATTATAATGAGGCGTGCGCCGAGCGCGCGATGAAGTGCATGCAGCAGAATAAGGACTTGTTGGCGCCTTTGGCGGCGGCGGCGGAGAAGGGCGTTACGCTTGAATGGGCGGCGGCGAAACCCAAGACGGATACGCGCACGCTGTGCGTGAGAAACATGAACGAAGAAAATAACACCGAGGACGCGCTTAGGGAGGTTTTCGCGCGATTTGGCGACATTGAGGAAGTGCGCTTACGCGGGGCGGCGGCGTACGTGGCGTTTGTCAAGGCGGAATCCGCAAAGAAAGCCATCGAGGAATGCGAAGCCGACGCCGCCGACGCTGGTGCGGATGAAAACAAGTCCAGAAATATTAGAAATTTCATTTCTTCCATCGATGGCTCGATGCTTCGCATCTCGTTCGCGCGCAGCGTCCCAGCGGCTGAACGCAAGCAAAACGACCGCGGCGGCGCCCAACGCGGCAAGGGCGGAGCCCAACGCGGACGAGACGATTGGTCGGGTTCGCGTCCTGCAGGTGGTAGATACAGCGGTGGTTCATATGGAGGCGGACTCGCGCCACGCGGTTGGGCTGGTAGCGGCGCGCCCCGCGTGCAGAATGCTATGCCTGTGATCCTGCCAACCGGCCAAGTCGCGTACGTCATGGGCGGAAGAGGAATGGGTGGAAGAGGCGGAAGAAGAGGAGGTCGAGGAGGTGGCGGCGACCGTCACCGACCGTACTAATCTACAATACGCTACGTTCTAACTCACTAAACCAAATGTTGTTGTTTGTAATGCGCGAACATTACCGCTGTTCATCTACTCAAACTTGCGGAACGTCTCGCCGCGCGCGCGCGCCATGCACGCATCGTACTCATTATAAAACGCATACCTACACGAATCTATCACCAACTCGCTATCTTCGTCAGGAAGCTCTTTAAACAGTGCGTTTGCACTGCTGAGTAAGATGATTTTTTCGCGCATTCGAAGGAGCAAGGCGAAACGTTTACGTTTGCTCGGCAAATTTGTTGAGTTTGCCTTAGCCTTGACGTACACGTTGTCCTCCTTCAACGTCGTGCCGTAGCCTTCTAGAAAACTTGCAATAGACTTTAACAATACCGCTTTGGTGTGCGCGTCGTTGCGAGCGCTCACTGATGCGCCTGCGATGGCCAGCATCACTGACGTCGGGTCGTTTGCCTCGTCCTCATTCATAGAAATCACGCGCGTGGCGGCGAGCAAATCTGCGTCAATGCCGACTGGTTTCCATTCGAAATTTCGCGTTTTCGGATTTAATCCATGCTTTTCTAGCAGTGTCTCTTTGATATCACGAAGTGGGTCGTTGTCCGCGACGCGTAGCGTCACCTCGACGCACTCGGCTGGATTGTTTTCCGGAATGAAGCCATATTGCAACAAAAAGTATTGCGACGGCTTGGCGTCGTAGTTGAAGCGAATTTCCAAATTCTCCGTGAAATTACTCGCGGCGTAGACTTTGATTGCGTTTTTCTGCGCGTCCCACGCCGGAACGAGCTTTTTTGCGGGAGAATGATTCGCCATGTCTAAAAACGGCACCATCACACGCGCCGTCGGCGCGTCCTCGCTCCCAGTGCTCAAGTCAATCGCGCGCGACCAGACGACGAACATGGCCCATGTAAACTTTTCAAACGTATAATAAGACGCGTGTTTCCCACCAAACACGTCCGGGTACGTACGACGCAAGTGTGTCACGTTCAAAGCGTCGTATTCCGCTCGCCATTGCGCCTTTACGGCGCTCGTAAACGCGCCGAGATTTGACCCCTCAATCTCATCTAATTCCTTCTCCGTCCACCCAAGCGTACTGTCCACCTCACGCGGAAGTAACTTTAACCACGGCCAATACGCGCTATCACCACGAAGTCCATACGCTTGACGCAACAAATGCATCGCGAGCATCGCATTTGTCGTCGCTCCGCGCTCCAGCTCGCCAAACGCCTCGCCAAACGTCCCATCCGCGCGCGCGCTCGCCGTCGACAAGCACTTCTCCAGTGGCACTTCAAGCAAGAGCGCGCCTTTTGTAATATTCTTCTTCGCATACAATCCACGTCCGAGACCCGGAATGACGCCAACACCGACATCGCCGACGAATGTCGTCGACGTCGACGCCGGCGCGCCGCCCCGTCGCATCCACCGCTCAAACCCCGCAATCGACCGCGTCATCGCTGATGTCTCCGCAAACACCGTCCCAGACGACGACGACGACGACGACGACGACGACGACGACGCATGCCTCTCCCCACCGCCCTCACCCGCGACGACGACGCACGACGACGACGACGCGAACACCACGACGATGATTCCCACGACCACCACCACCGCTCGGCATCGCGCCCCCATCACCGCGCCATGCCACTCGCGTCTCGCGCACGCGCGCGCTGTGCGCAGAGCAGAGACACAGAAGAAAACGCCCTCGCGCACGGACGACGACGACGACGCAGTGACGACGCGCGGACGAACGAACGAACGAACGAACGAACGAACGACGACGTGAACCATCCCACATGTT
>Ga0181554_1000056_pt1 | contig 95008 bp, 64 predicted proteins | sample 011ome_16_FD_145602 | JGI IMG/M metagenome (GOLD analysis project Ga0181554, IMG submission 145602) | Coastal salt marsh microbial communities from the Groves Creek Marsh, Skidaway Island, Georgia - 011503CT metaG (spades assembly) | ecosystem: Environmental > Aquatic > Marine > Intertidal zone... | reverse complement strand
CGCCTTCGGCTGTTCGGGTGGGGTTTTCCCGCGCCCGTGGGCGTGCATCGGACACACGGACGGCAGAGGACGGGGTCGATCGACCAATCGTCACCAGGTGCGCGTGCGATGACGACGACGACGCGCGCGCGGATCGCGAAAAAATCAATCGCGTCGGACGTCGGGCGTGTCCGTCGATGGGGGGGCCCGCACGCGGGGTCGCGAACGGTCGATGGCGATGGAGATCTTTTCGAGATCTCGTCGGTCGCCCCGTCGTGCGTCGTGACGAGGCACTGACGAGGCAAGGGTCGGACGGTCGGGTCGGCGTGTGTCGACTCGACGGTCGGGTGGGCGCGCGCGGCCGCGTGACGCCGGATGTCCGAATACCCTGTCCGTCCGTCCGTCCGTCCGTCCGTCCGTCGCCTTGAGTGCGCCGCGCGTGATTGATTTGGCCGATGGGCGGCGACGCGGCGACGGTGGTCGTCGTCGACGACGCGCAGGACGTGGAGGACGTGGAGGATATATTCCGCCGCGGTCGCGCGTTCGGTGGTGGTGCGTTCGATGCGCGCGAGGAGGAGGAGGAGGAGGACGGCGACGACGACAACGGGGGCGGGGACGATGGCGTCGTGGTGCGCGGACGGGCGGCGCGACCGGCGGTGGTGGGCGTGCGACGCGGAGATGCGCGCGAGGAGGACGAAGGGAAGGGGGAGGAGGAGGAGGAGGTGCAGGAGGAGGAGGAGTTCGAGGGCACGTATGCTGGGGGTGGGTTGGGCGCGGGCGCGGGCGCGGGCGCGGGCGCGGGCGCGCCCGGTCGCGCGAAGATTTTCATTCACACGTTTGGGTGCTCGCATAACCATAGCGACAGCGAGTTTATGGCTGGACAGTTGAAAGACTATGGGTATGAACTCGTGAAAGATGCCGAGGCCGCTGATGGATGGTTGGTGAATACGTGTACGGTGAAAAATCCGAGTCAGAGCGCGATGAATACGGTGATTGAGCGCGGGTTGGGCAAGGACAAAGCCATCGTCGTCGCCGGGTGCGTGCCTCAGGGTGACCGGGGGGCGAAAGAGCTGAAAGATGTGAGCTTGTTGGGTGTTACACAAATTGATCGCGTTGTTGAGGCCATGGAGCGCACGTTGGCTGGGGATACGGTGCGGATGTTGGAGAAGAAGGCGCTGCCGACGTTGGACTTGCCCAAGGTGCGTCGGAATGAATTTGTGGAAATTCTACCTCTGTCGACGGGGTGTTTAGGCGCGTGTACGTACTGCAAAACTAAACACGCGCGTGGGGATTTGGGATCTTACGAGATTTCTGCCTTGGTGGCGCGCGTAGAACAAGCGATGAGCGAAGGAGTGTCTGAAATTTGGCTCTCATCCGAAGACACGGGGGCGTACGGCATCGACTTGGGCACAGATGTCGCGGCGTTGTTTCGCGCTATAACCGCTGTTTTACCAACCGATGGATCAGTGATGTTGCGTCTTGGTATGACAAATCCTCCGTACATTTTAGCGCATCTCGACGCCGTGGCTGAAGCAATGCGTCACCCGGCGGTGTACGCGTGGATGCACATTCCGGTGCAAGCCGGATCAAATCGCGTGCTCGACGCGATGAAGCGCGAGTACACGGTGGAGGAATTCAAACAAGTTTGCGATACTTTACTCGAAGCCGTGCCTGGAATGTCTATTGCGACGGATATCATTGCTGGATTCCCGGGAGAAACCGACGAAGACTGGAAGGAAACCATGGCGTTGATTGAGCACTACAAATTTGCCGAGGTGCACATTTCGCAGTTTTACCCGCGTCCTGGCACTCCTGCGGCAAAAATGAAGCGTGTACCGACACAAATCGTCAAAGCTCGCACGCGCGAACTCACTGCTTTCTTTGAATCTTATCAACCGCACGAGAGTCTGGTTGGTAAGACAGAACGCGTATGGGTGAGCGACATCGCCCGCGACGGAACATCCTTGGTCGCGCATACGAAAAATTACACCCAAATCTTGCTTCCTGGTGGGGAGGACGAACGTGCGCGTTTAATGGGACGTAGCGCCATGGTAAAAATTTATGAGTCCTCTAGATGGAGTTGCAAGGCGGAGGTTTTAGAATTGGTCCAACGCGACCCAACCGTGGCGCGAGTAAAACTCAGTGTGATTTCTTCCGAAGAAGAAGCGGTGGCAATCCGTGAAAAACTCACTAAAGGTAAACGCGTTCGGATCAAAAAGCCCGCGGTGGCTGAAGTCGTCGAAGGCTGTACGACATGCGGAAGTGAGACGCCGTGCTCGTCAACCGCGACATCGGCGTCGCGGTATATAACGCTCGAAAGTGCGCTCTTCGTTGGCGTGTGCGTCGGTGTAATAGGTCTTGCCTACGCAAAACTCTCTAGACGTACGTAGCTCTTAGCACAGAACCGTAATGTGCGCGCTAGTATTCATTATAACTATTGTTCTAGTCTATAGCCGGCGACAGTTACGTCGGCGACAGTTATCTCAAGTCTTCCGTTTACGACACACTAAATAAATCTCTTTACTCTCGCTTCGAGTCGCTTTTGGTTTGAACCAATTCACTTTCTCGAAACGACCCTTACTCGCCGCCGTAAGCTCTTCGACCGATCCGCCACCCTCGAGAATTTTGACGACAAGCGAGCCGTCGCGCTTCAGCGCGCCCTCGTCCGCGCCGTCTCCCAACGCCATCCCGAACGCACACTCGGCCAAATCGAGACTCACTGCGGCATCTACGCTTGCAATTCCTGTCGTACTCGCCATCATATCACTCAGCACGACATCAAACGAATGTACACCGCCAATATCGCCGACGTTCGTCTCGCGAATGTCCCTCGTTAACGTCCTCGCCCGCGCCGCATCGACATACCGCAAGCCCTCGATGTCGACCGCGGTCAAATCAACGCCAACCACGCGCGTGGACCGATGAGCGACCTTGTGCACGACTTGCATCCACGCCCCAGGCGCGCAGCCGAGGTCGAGCACGCGCGCGCCGTCCCGCGGCAGTCGAGCGAGCACGCCAAACTTTGCGTCAACCTCGAGCAACTTGAGCGCGCTTCGCGCGACGAAACCGAGACGTTTGGCCTCGCGCGCGATCGGATCGAGCGCACGTCGCGCCGCGCTCATTTCCGCCCGCCCAGGCGTCACCGCCGCGGGACAGTGACGACGTTCGCGAATCACTGGTACGGTGCATAGAAAAAATCATTTTGTATGACAAGTGCGTAGCGGCTCGCTCTACTTTTTATCCGAGTTATCTCTGTTCTTGTACGTACCTTCCTCGGTATTGACGCTGATCATATCACCGATGTTAATAAACAACGGCACAGTCACGACAGCACCAGAGCAAATGGTCGCCGGCTTGTCCCCGCCGCTCGCGGTGTTCCCCTTCAAGCCAGGGTCGGTGTCGACAACTTCAAACGTGTACGGGTTCGGCACTTCGCAGCCGATAACCTTACCGTTCCATTGCACAATCTGGCAATCCATACCCTCCTTAACAAACTTGCTCACGGCTACAGGCGGAACGCGAAGCTCTTCGAAGGTCTCCATGTTCATAAACATATAATCGTCGCCATCCATGTACGTGTATTGCATCACGTCTTTGCTCACTTCAGCGAGCTCAAACTTTTCACCCGAACGAAACGTCTTTTCATTCGTGTTACCAGTCAGCAAATTACGCAACTTCGTGCGCACAAATGCCGCACCACGACCAGGCTGGACGTGCATAAACTCTACGAAACGCAGTCAAAAACACGCGCGCGACGTCAGTTTTCGCTTTATCCGTCCGCGCGCGCGCCGCTCGCGTCACCCTCGCACACACGCACCAGTAATCTTCCACGGCGCTGAATCGATTTCAAGCGATAAACCAACTTTAAAATCCGCCGTCGAGCACGTCAATGCGTTCACCTGCACCGCAATGCGCATAGAAACACGCGATAAAAGTCAGTCTGTGCTCCGCACCCTACACCCTCAGCTCGCCATCCTGCGCTCGCCCATCCAGCGCCCTCGTCGTCGTCGTCATGAGTCGTACCTTGACGACACCTCGCGAACGAGGCGTCGTGGTGCGCGGCGCGCTGTTCGGACGCATCAACGCGCGCGCGTTCGCGATGGAGTGCGTGGCGGCAAACATCTTTTCGATGCGATGCGACGAGTGGCGCGCGAGACCGCGGCGGTGGCCGACGTCATACCTCGGCGCTGTGTTTGACATTATATGGGTCTGTGTTCGACATTATATTGATATGTGTATACATGGGGCTATGGTCTATGTTATATGTAAACGATTCCTTGAGTCATGATTGGTCACGCGATGGACTACCCCACGGGAGAGAGGTGCTGATCTTGGTGCACGGCGCGCTACTATTTTACTTTGCCGACGACGCGGCGAGAAACACCGCGGGGTCGACGACCGCAGGGTCGTTTGCCGTGGTGGATTGGTCGGTGAACGTGCGCACGAGCTGGGACGCGGGGGCCGGGGAGGATGGCGAAGCGTCGACTTCGTGCGACGGGATGTGCGCCGCGCGGTTGTGCGACGGTTTGCCGAGCCGCGCGGCGGCGTGCTTTGAGACTTGGATGTGTGCTGGAGCGCCAGGTGGAAGATACTGGTGCGTGGATGTCAATGCTGGTGCTGTTCTGGAGTCGGGGAGTGAAGATGGTTTCTTCACGCGCGACGGCGACAACGGCGGGGACATGGGCACGGAGACGTGGCCGACTTCGCTCGCCGCTATTTGCAGGTCGGATTCGACGGCGCACTTGGAATCATTCGAATTAAGTTCAGTGGCTTGAATCTTCCATTCGATGATTGCTTTGTTGGTGTACGCTTGGGATTTGCGTACGGCAGCATCCATTTGCTGCGCCGTCAACGCGTTGGCCATCCACGCCGACACCCCAGGTGGGCGAAGGTGTAAATTGATGCGGTGGTCCCGGTTGAGCTTTTCCAAGTGTTGCTTTGTCGTCGTGGCTGTCAACGCGCTCAGTACGTCTGCATAGGAAGGGTTATCCAGATTCTTTTCTTTGGTTTTGCCCATACCGAATGGGTTGAGACGATCCCAAAGCAAACCAAACCCGCTTATGCCTCGATCGTGCGGCGTCAAGTCACGAAACGATATGAAATCTTTGTCTTCAACATCGATGACGATAACCGTCTCCACGCCCATCTCTGTGCGCATCACATCCACGGGAACGCTGTTTAGATATCCACCATCGACGAGCAGCTCGTTGTTTTCATCTCTAACGGGTGGCAACAAACCGAGCACCGTCATCGACGCTCGAATTGAACGCCACAGTAATCCAGATTTGTGCACCGTCAAGCATCCTTTGGTCAAATTGGTACTGCAACAGAAAAAGTTGAGCCATAGATCTTCAATTTCAGTGTCGATACCCACGGATGATTTCACTACGCCATCCAGGCCTTTACCGCTGAAGAGCGAGAGCAGTGGCAGAGTTAAATCCGTCAGCAGATGATGCGGCGAACTCAAGACGTGCATGTTTTCACGTAACATGGGCAGCATGTGCGATGTTGATAAAGAACGCGCGTACATTCCAGCAGTAAGGGTGCCTTGGCTTGTACCTCCAATGCAATCAATCGGAATACCGTTTTCTTCGAGCGCGCGTAGAGCACCGAGATGCGCCAAACCGCCGCCGCCGCCGCCTGTCAAAATCACACCGACACTATGTCCAGAGATGTATCGAGCCAATCGCGCCATGTCTTCTTTTGCACTCATACGAACGTGGTGATGACGAGCAAGAGAACTTCTGCTCTTTCGCCAGCTATGTGTGTTATGCGGCGTGCTTCCTGGCTCGTGAATCAACACCAACTCTGATCGCGCGCTGTTCCGCGTGCGCCAAATCAAACGTTGCTCGTGCATCAAAGGTGTACTGTTAGTTCGGTCAGCATGAGCGACGACCAGCACGCAATCTGCTTGACTCGCACATACTTTACTCCAGCTCGAAGTGTGCGCGTCGGCTTGTAACACAATGAATCGATGCACTTCTTCTTGTTGCGCCATCCAACCGGTGAGCTTTGAGCGATAAAACAAATTATCCAAGCGCTCCGTCGTGCCGTCAGCAAAAGTCTCATCTATGGATGATTTATCCAGTAACAACGTCGAACCGAACAAAGATAGCGCTTGTTGAAGTGCGCTTGCAAAAGAATCAATCTGTGTGGCACTATCGGCGGGAATGAGACAAATCGTCACGAGTTCTGCGTGCGCTCGATCGCCACCGTGAAAGTTGTTTTGAAGCTTACACGCCACCAACTCGAGCAAGCGACTTGAAACCTCGGAATGGTATGCGTTGATGATCGTCAACGCCCCATGCGACATGCGGACTAATTCAGTGTCTCGAGATGTCACCGCGGTGGATGAGTATTTGCCGTGCGCGAGGAGCGGCGCTTCGCCAATCGTATCGCCTCGTCCTCGTTCTCGCACGACGTCAAATTTCTGCCGTCGCGATTGCTTCAATCGAACTCGACCACTAATGATGATAAACATACTGGTAGCATCTTCATCAACCAAAAACACGTGTTCACCGCTTCGCAACCAAACTCTGTTGAGTCCGAAACCGATAAAGTTGCGAATGAGCACCCCCAAGGAACTCGACGCTTGACGCAACAGTGCAATATACGCTTCAATCTCTTTAGCACACAGAATGTCGAGAATCTCCCCCGTGATGACCAGCATCTCACAATCTTCTGCCGCACTTTGATTTTCTCTAAAAGGTGAGCGAGTCATAAAGTGTGCGGCGCCTAAAAGCTGCAGAGCGCGCACAGGAGCTCCGCGAACGCCGTCACCCTTGGGCCAAGGTACGGCTTCTCGTACAATCGAACCCTTAACTAGAATGTAAAACTCCTCCGTGGGCACATTCTCTTCAAACACGGCCTCGCCAGCGAAAAATACTCGCCGTTCACAGTGTTTTTCAAACACTGGCATGTGTTCGAGCATTTTTGTGTCTGTGAGCGCGCACGCGTCGTCCGCCTCGGGCTGTCCTTTAAGCGACTTTCGTGGCATTCCTAAAAAATCTATGAGCGAGAACTGCGCCACACGCCACAATCGAGCGATTGCTTGCTGCAGATAAAGCTGTAATGTATGCGGATGCCGCCTCACAAAGTCAAGGAACACGCTCTGTGACACGCGAACGACGCGCGCGCCATCCTCCATGGCGATGCAACTCACGCTTCGCGCGTCGCCATCCAACACGTCGATGTCCCCGACCGACTCACCTTCCTGAAGAATATTCGTCAACAACGGCGGAGCGCCACTTCCAGATTGTGCTTGTAAGTACACACCCACCGAACCTTGCACCACAATGTATATCCCGCTCGAACTCTCGTCCCCTTGTCTAAACAAAATTGAATTCGCCCCCAATGTCAGCTCCTCGCTCGCCTCAAACAACTCTCTCGAAAGCTCCAACTCCAACACGCTAAAAAACTTTGTACTCGCGAAGAAATTAGGCGTCTCTTCCTTATCTCTCGCACCATCATCGATGATATCCCCGTACATCGTCCCCGCCCGTTCGCTCCCATCCGTGTCGCTCGTCCAACAGCATTCCTCCTCGCGACTGCCGCTCGTGGACATCCCAGCCCGCGGCGTACCACCGACGACGCCATCCAACCCGCGCGCGCTGTCACCGCTCGCACGGACACTTTTCGCCGCGTCGCGTCGCGCGAACGCCACACCACTCGCGCGCGCCATCGACCCACCGTCGTCCACATCAACGCCCTCGGCGTCCGGGTGCCGCTCCGCCGCCGTCGGTGCGTCCGACAAGAACGCCGCGAACGCACGCGCGCTCGCCCGCACCGCCACCGCCGTCGTCGCCACCGCCACCGCCGTTTTCATCGCCGTCATCGCCGCCGTCGCGACGCGCGACCGCGGCTGCGACGTCGACGGAACCATCGTCGCGCGTCGTCGAATGCCGTTACGAGACTGGAAAAGTGTCGCGTCAGCACGCGAATGCGCGGCATTCATCGACGCCCGACGGCGATCGCAGCGACGCACGGCACTTGGCGCAGCGCGAACTCGTGATGATGGTGACGATGGTGACTTTGGGCGCGACGGTGCGAGGGCCGAGGACGATGGCGACGCGCGATGGCCGTGGTGACGCTTCGGCGCGCGCGGTCGCGGGACAGCGACGATCGGGACTGGGACGGGCGAATCGATGCGCTGAGGCAACTCGCGCGTCGTGGTCGTCGTCGTCGTGGTCGGCGACAACGGATGAGGATGTGCGCGGCGATGTGGTGCGTCGCGGTGCTGCGATCGTGGCGCGTGCGATGCGAAACAACGCAGTCGTGGCCGCCGCGCGGGCGCCTCGAGTCATGTACATTAGCAAGCTCAAGGATGCGCCTTTGAGGACGAAGTTTTTGGCGGCTTCGGCGCTTGCGGTGTTGTCGTACACGTGCGTGGCGATTGCGAGCTATGAGTTGTTTGCGGCGATCATGCCTGCGTTGACGAACAACGGCATGAACGCTGCAAACTGGGCCGTGTACAAGCCTTGGATTGTTGTGTGCCAACTCGGGTGGTTCGCCGGTAAGATCACAGCCGTGCGCTCGGGTGCAGCGGCAGTGCGCAAGTTCTGCAGCGTCAATGTGTTTCCGATGGCGTATCTCACGTATTACTGCTTCAGCGTCGGTGCGTGGGATGCCCCGGTGTGGGCGTTGTTCACCGCCGCGTACGCCTACTTTGGGTACGTCGAAAAAAAGTAAACCATAAATCCAGAATAGGAAACTCACGCAAAGGCGCAGACGCGCCATCGTAACTAAGAACTCGACACCGCTTTTTTGTTATTCCCATGTCCGTCATCATCTAAACACTTAAACCGCGTAACTTCGAAGCGCGCGCGTCCTCACCCGTCCTCACCCGTCTGCAAATGAAAAAAGTAAAGAGCGCGCACAGTTGCATATTCCATCTGTATTCCGGGGCGCGCCGCGCGAACTCGCCTCGTGTTCGCGTGAACCGTGCGCAGCATACGTCGCGAAGACGCGCGCGAGAGCACCGAGTGACGCCGCGAACAGTCATCCTCGTTCGTCGCGCACAGGGACGCGCGGGTGGCGCCGACAACCCCAGTTTTTGGCGGAACTCAACTCACTATGCCTAACCGCCGCCCGCCGGTGAGCGGTCGCAACCGCGTGGTGACGGTGGGCGTGTGCGCGATGGATAAGAAGACGCGGTCATCTGCGATGAAGGAGATCTTGACTCGCGTTGAGGCGTTCGGGGAGTTTCAGATTGTGATCTTCGGTGACAACTGCATTCTTAACCAACCCGTGGAGGAGTGGCCGAAAGTTGATGCGCTTATTTCGTTTTATTCGAATGGTTTTCCGCTACAAAAGGCTGAACAGTACGAAGCATTACATAAACCGTTCGTTGTGAATAAGCTCAGTGAACAGTGGACGCTTCTAGATCGAAGATTGGTGTATAAACGGTTGCAGGAGCACGATATACCAGTGCCGAATCACTTGGTGGTGAATAGAAACGATTATATCAAGAAGGGAGAGTTGCGGAAGAAGCCAAAGGGAGATGAAGTTGCTTTACCAGATCAGCCTACGTTCGAACCTATTGGGTTTGATCAAGATGAAGCCTACGTCGAGCTCAATGGCAAGCGGATTTACAAGCCTTTTGTTGAAAAGCCAGCCAACGCGGAGGACCACAATATCTTCATCTACTATCCACACAACGTCGGTGGAGGGTACAAAAGGCTGTTCCGTAAGATTGGTAATCAATCGAGTCAGTACTATCCTCCTCCAGAAGTCACAGATACAAATCAGGCAATTTACACTCCTGTCCGTCAAACATCGTCGTTCATTTATGAAGATTTCATGTCAACAAACGGTACTGACGTCAAAGTCTATACAGTTGGCCCAGATTATGCTCACGCCGAGGCACGGAAAAGTCCAGTTGTTGATGGTCGTGTGCAACGCGATGAGAGCGGGAAAGAAGTGCGATATCCGATTTTACTGACCCCTGAGGAGAAAGAAATTGCTCGACGTGTGTGTCTCGCTTTTGGTCAGCGCGTGTGTGGCTTTGATTTACTGCGCACAAAAGGACGTAGCTACGTGTGCGATGTGAATGGCTGGAGCTTTGTGAAAAACTCAAAAAAGTACTTCGATGATGCAGCGGTGTGCTTGCGTGCCATGATTCTCAAAGCTGTCGCCCCAGATCACTACAGCACCCAAACTGCCCAGAAAGCTGCGGCGTCAGCGAGCGTTGAAGATGAAGCAGACATTATCCTTGAAGGAGATGAAGAAGATACAGAAGATACAGGACCGATTTCACCGGATGAACCCGCAGAAGAACTTCGCGCGGTCTTGGGCGTGATTCGTCACGGCGATCGTACGCCAAAACAAAAAATGAAGCTTCGTGTGAGTAATCCTGAACTTTTGGAACTCATGCTCAAATGCACAAATGGACGACCGCGCAAGCAAGCCAAGCTGAAGACTCCTCAATTGCTACAAGAGCTCTTGAACATTTGTCGCGACATTTACACAAAGCTAATAGAGCATCCACCTAGTTTGCAAATCGAAGACGAGCAAGCTCGAGAGGAGTTGGAAGAAGAACTCGAAGCTTGGAAGCAAGTCGTATCCATTTTGGAAGAAGGCGGTCACTTCAGCGGTATTAATCGTAAAGCTCAGCTCAAGCCGCTCGAATGGGAGATGAAAGAATCTGAAACTGGTGGTGAATTTCAAGAAGTTGTCACTGAAGCGCTTTTGATTCTTAAATTCGGCGGTGTTCTGACATACTTGGGCAAATATCAATCCGAAGCCTTGGGTAAGGTTTTCAGAGTTCGAATGTACCCAAGAGGAAACTACTACGGCTCAGACGCAGACGGATTGCTTCGCCTTCACTCGACATATCGTCATGATTTGAAAATTTACTCATCAGACGAAGGTAGAGTTCAAATCACCGCTGCAGCGTTTGCAAAGGGTTTGCTTGCGCTCGACACCCACATCGGACAACTCACGCCCATTCTGGCCTCCCTTGTCACCAAAGATGCCAAGCTTTTGGATTTCGTTACCCATGATGTAGAAGAAGACATTTTGCACTCGAAACACAAGCTCTATACCGCCATGACGCAAAAGCTCGTGACGCCTGGTGAAAAACCAAGTAATAAGGCAACGACTGAGGACGCTGATGCTGACGATATTGGTGGACTTTCACAAACGCTCCGTTTTGCGTCTTTGAACAAATTCAAGGTGGTCACTCAGATGGTCATGGCGGCACATCGTTTTCAAGTTGCTGGTGAATCATCTTCGTCTCGAATACTGACTCGAACAATGGATCTCATGGGGGTACCTCAGCGACCCTTACAGAAGCTCGAGCGCTTACTTGAGCTCACAAAGGACGTCTCATTGCAACTGCGCTCCATGCTCATGACGCAACAGAACAGATTCAGTTCGAGCGATAATCTTCACGTCGACAGATTGAACTGGGCGCAAAAAGGTTCTGCAATCGCTCCACGTGGCTCGTTGCCGAAGGGTGGCTTACAGCAGCTCAAGAACATGGTTGTTCCCGCTGGCGGCGAATCATTCTTGTTGATGTATGCGAGATGGAAAAAGTTGGAGCAGGATCTTTTCCACACGCGTAAAATGAGATTCGACATTTCCAAGGTTCCAGACGTTTATGACGCGGCCAAGTATGATGCCATTCACAACGAACACCTTGCTTTGGTTGGTTTATCTGAGCTCTACGGAATTGCGAAAGAACTTGCAGATTGTATCGTTCCCAACGAGTACGGTACGACTGCGGAGAGCAAACTTCGCATCGGTGGTACGATTGCCAACAGCTTGATTAGCAAACTGCTGAGTGATTTCAACAACACTCGTGAAGAGTCGTTCGCAGTTGAAAACGGCGGATTCCATATCGATGCTCGACGCATGTCAATTAATGACGATGCACGACGCGCGTCGATGAATGATCACCAAAGGCTTGATACATCAACTCCGCCCGCAACCATGACGACGGATGACGACGACGAGGATGAACGCGAACGCGAGGAAGAGGAAGAGAAAGAAGAGCTAAGTACGACTCGATTGAACTTACGCTACGCGACGGCACACGGCGTGCATAGTCCGTTCCGTCACGTTCGCACGAGATTGTATTTTACGTCTGAGTCGCACTTGCACTCAGTGTTGAATGTGCTCCAATACGCACACCTTGACACAGAGCGCCAAGTTCAAGACCGTGGACGCGAGCCAAACAGTGCGAATAACTCAACTAGTCCTGTGGCGGAGAGTAGTTACCATGCAAAACGGCCTCCTGGTTTACCTCTTAGTCCACAGAAAGAACCAAATTCGACGTCTCAAGCGTCTCCTTCACCCCCGGTTCGCCAGTCGCTCATCAACGACAAGCTGGCGCAGTATTTGAGAAGCGAAAAGGAGTTGGACTATCTCACTCATATCGTTTTCAGAATGTTTGAACGCTTCCATGTGCCTCCGACCGATCCAAAACGATTTAGAATCGAGATACTCTTTTCAAATGGCATCGGCAAAAACCCATTCAAATCAAACATTGTTGAAATGTTCACCGCCGGAAACGGCGAGGACGAATCAGATGGGCGAGAGCCATCAAAGAGCACTGATACGCTCGACGAAGATAGCGAAAGCGCAGTGCTGAACGACTTGATGCAGGAGATACAAATTCAGAATGACGATATCGAGCCCGATCAGGACTATCTCACGCTAAGCACGATGGAGGATTACTTGGTGAATTACAAGCGCAGGTACCGCTACGGCGAAGATTCTTTCGACAGCGGCACGCCCGGAAGACAACCTCGCTCGACGAGCGTGGGGAGCGATCGAGAGCGCGAACGACAGTTCCCAGGAAATTGGAAGAATTTGTTCCCGACGTAGTTTGTTTGTTTGAAAAGAAATAGTAAGATCTAAAATTAATAAGCTGCGTTTAAACAAGACAACGTGATAAATATTTAATCGCCACGTTCCCAGACAAGCATGCTGCGCTTGCCAACCATGACGTCAACGAGTTGACCAAGGCGCTTGAAAACAGATTCTTGCACGTACGGCACGCCATACTTTTCGCACACAGCCTTAACACGCGGTTGCATGTTTTGGTAAGCGCGCATGGACATATCCGGGAACATGTGGTGCTCAATTTGGTAGTTCAACCAGCCGTGCATGAAGTCGTTCACATCGCCACCAGTCTTGAAGTTGGCAGAGCCAATGACAGCACGAAGGTAGAAATCATCCGAACGAGGCTTAGTTTCAGACTCGAAGCGGTAGATGTCGTCACCGACGTGGTTAGTGGCAATGATGATGAAGGAGTGGATGTTGGTCATGACGTCGGCGAGAACAGACGTCATGAAGAACGCAAGCGCACCAGCAGGGCCAGCGACAGCGTAGCCCAAAGCCGGCAAAGCAGCGAACGACCAGAGCGCATACGGTGCGAAGCACTTGATCATTTCGCCGAGAGCGGCGAGTTCACCCTTGAAGGCACCTTGGGTGACGGTGAGCACAGTGGACGGCAAAGTGCCCGTCTTGAACGGGTTCTCGGCAACTTGACCATTCTTTTCGGCTTCGCGCGCACGGCGAGCGTGAAGCTCCTTCAACGTGTTCGGCGCATAGTAGAACCACTTCCACACGAGCGCCAAACCGGCGACTTGGAGGTACCGAGACACCATCGGCGTGTTGCCTTCGCGGAGTTCGCTCATGTTGCGCTCGACGAGATCCGGATCGGCATCTTCACCAAGTTGGTAGTGGTGCAAGTGGTTGTGCTCAACATCCCAAGCTTCCGGGAGCATCCAATCCATCCAGTCGGTGCATCGGCGCCATAAACCACGAGCAAACTTACGGCGGTGGAAGCGACCAGTGACTTCACCATTCGTGCTTTGCGCGGCGTTGTAGCCACCGTGGCACGTGTGGTGACCAACCATCGTCCAGCGCGCGCAGATTGCGGTGGACATCAAGAGCGCCGCGATCGGGTTCATGCCGTTCAACCACGCCGGCATGGGGTAGCCAGCCATCGGCATACCAATCAAAAGCGCCAAACCACCAAAGTAACACACGTTGGCCCACGTCAGAATCTTCTTCAAATGCTTCACGTCGCCCTCGTAGTGCTCCGGTGACTTGTACTCCTTCTCAATCGCACGCATCTCCGCCGCCCATCCCGCAAGATCAAGATTTTCGCGCCACTTCCCAGTCGCGTTATACTGCATCTTCTCCGCAAAGCTCTCCATCGCCGCCGCGGCGCCGTCTTCCCCGATCGCAATCGCGCGATTCGCGCCCGCGTCGTCCCCTCTCGCCTTCATCGACGACGCACCCGCGCCTTGCCCGCGCACAACCACAGACGCACCACGACGCATCGACGTCGCCCCCGCGCATCCACTTCGCGCACCGTTCGCGCGTTTCGCGCTCGTCAACGCCTTCACCGGCGCCAACGTCACTCGCGACGTCATCGTCGTCATCATTATCCTCGTCCGTCCGTCGCGTCCGTCGCGTGCGGTGCGGTGTCGCGTGCGTGTATCGCGCGCGTGCGTGTGTCGTACAAACGTTCGACGCAACCCGCGGAGGTGGCGTGTCGCGTGTGTCGTGTGCGAGAGTGGCGACGCCCGCGCGGTCGCCGCCGCCAAAATCACCCAAAGCGATGATGGGCGGTTTAGCGCGCTTCACCATGCCCCGGTGCGCGCGCGCGGGCGCGGCGCCGCGCGGGCGATGGACGACGACCGCACGGCATCGTCTATGGGCAAGCAGTGCGCGCGGCGCGCCGTCGGTCGTCCGGTCGTCCGGTCGTCGCGCCGCGCCGGGCGCACCTTATCCTGGTGGTGTGCATACGAATACGGCGGTTGTTTTCTTTGGGTTGTGATTGGTCAAATGTGTGGGGGGTGTGGGGGGTGACGTCATCGGAATCTTTGGTGCGCGCGCGCGGGTGCGGTCGGTCGGTCGTGTCGGTGCAGATGGGTGCGTGGACGTGTGCGATGCATGCTTGTTATTCAATATCGCGGAAGAATTCTATGGTGGAGCGCAAGGCGTCGACGAAGATGTCGACTTCGTCGGGGGTGTTGTAAAAGTAGAGGGACGCGCGCGCGCTGCCGGCGGCGTTCAAATATCGGTGAAGGGGTTGCGTGCAGTGATGACCGCTTCTGCAAGCGACACCGGATTGGTCTAGGAGGGTGCATATGTCGTTGGCGTGAATGCCGTCGACATTAAAGGCGCATAGGGAGGCGCGCCCGCGGGACGGGGGCGGGCCGTAAATTGTCACGCCTTCGACGGCGCTCAACTTTTCATACAGGTACTTGCCGATTTCGACTTCGTACGCGTGCACGCGGTCCATGCCAATTTTGGTCAAATAGTCGCACGCCTCGCCGAGAGCGATGGCTTCGGCGATGGCGGGTGTACCAGCCTCAAATCGCGCCGGAGGCTCGGCGTACGTGCTCTTTTCGAGAAACACGTCGGCAATCATTTCACCACCACCCATCCACGGAGGCATGGATTCTAAGACATCCATGCGACCCCACAAAAATCCAATGCCCGTAGGACCGCACATCTTGTGCCCACTACCTACGATCCAATCTACTCCTAGCGTTTGCACGTCAACCGTCATGTGCGGAACGCTTTGACACGCATCAAGCAAAACCTTCGCCCCGACCCCACGCGCAAGCTTTACAATCTCCTCCACTGGCGCCTCACAACCTAATACGTTGCTCACGTGCGCAGTGGTGATGAGCTTAGTTTTCTCGTTCACTAACGATCTAAGCTCATCCATGTCGAGCTCTTGCGTGTCCTTGGTCAATCCGACAAACTTCAACACGCACCCAGTGCGCTCAGCCAGCAACTGCCACGGGACAATGTTCGAGTGATGCTCCAAAACGCTCAAAATGATTTCGTCTCCAGCCTTCAAATTGCTCGTTCCCCACGTGTTTGCCACTAAATTAATCGCCTCGCTCGCGTTTCTCGTAAACACGACTTCTCTATCCGTCTTTGCGTTGATAAACTTTGCAAGCTTCGCCCGTGATTGCTCATACGCATTCGTCGCTTTGGCGCTCAAATAGTGCACTCCACGATGAACGTTCGAGTTGTAATCCTTATAATAGAACATGTGCGCGTCGACGACTTGATTCGGCTTTTGAGACGTCGCCGCGTTGTCGAGGTACACCAACGTCGCCCCAGATTCCGTCTTCTGATTCAATATCGGAAAGTCTTTGCGCGTCTCCGTGGCGATGCTCGACGTCGCGGCATCTATTGCGATCGCACGCGTGACGGCAGCGCGTCTCGTGCGACGCGTTGCCACGCCGTGGCGTTGCGCCGAAGGGGCACCCATGGGGGTGTGGGACGTCACCGCCGCCAGCGACATGCCGTGCGTGTGGTGACTCGTGTCGACAACCGCGTGCGTGCGTGCGCGCGCGTGTATACGCTGAAACTATTCGCGTCGACGACCGTGTGCGGGCGGGCGGACGTCGTGCGTTCGCGTGTGTCGTGCGTGCGGGTGTGACGTGCGCAGAATTTCCATTTGTCTTTCGAGAAGCAGTGGGACTGTTGACCAATCATGACTCGAGGGTGCCCATTGGGCGAATAGGAAAGGAAGACGACGACGATGACGACGATGATCTAATCGTGTGCGTCTAAGCGTGTGCGTGTAAAATCACAATCACGGTACTAGTTTCTAATCAGCGAGGCATGACGTCGGAACGAGCGACGTATCTATATCCTGCTGGAAGCGCGTTGTTTGCGCGTTCTACGTCTGGCGCGGTTAGTAGGGCGTCGCGTTTGAGAATGCCGCCGCGCAAACCTCCTGGACGACGTATACCGCCGCCTGGAACGGGGTTACCTGATCCATCCAATGATGCGAACGAGCCAGAACTCGAAGGCAGGTTTCCTGGAAGCATGCCGGATTGTCTGAAGTTGCCTCGGCTTTTCTTATTGCCTCCTTTGGAGGATGTCGGAAGCTCCCCGGCGTCGCGCTTGTTCGCGCGCATGGTTTCTCGAACACGCTGCAACGCACCATGCATGGATGTTCCAGCTCCAATGCCAGGTAGACCACCCGAGAGTTGACGCTCCAGCGGTTGCTGGTTGTACAGCTCCACGAGTGCGGGAACCGGGTCGCCTGTGAGACCAGCTTCGACATCCTTTAAGCGCTCGGCACCTGAGTGCTTTTCACAAAAGGCGGTGAACTGTCTACCCTGGCTATCGACGCTCCGCATGTGGCATGCCGCTCGTCGACAGCACAATGGGTGGAATACAATTTGGCAGTGACCAGAGCAGCAACGCATGAGTGTCCCGTGGGAACGCGTGCAATAGCTGCACGAAGCGTTACGACGCTCTCGCGGGACATCGTTGATGCTTACAGGCTTCACCGCCTTTACTGCGTTCTTTTCGACAATTGATGCTTCCGGAACCCATTTGGCGCAAGCAACATGACACCATTGCTTACCGTCGAGTGTTTGCTTTAGTGCTCCAATTTGAACGGGGCATAATGAGCAGGAAACTCCCTTGTACAGCGCCAATTTGCCTTGAAGCGTGACGTGCACTGATTTCCCAGACTGTCGTGAGTCTGGCGCACGTCCAGTCGCCAACGCATCCGCGCACACCCAACACGTCCACTTTGAATCAACTTTACCCGGCACACCATAGCACGACGGATGAACGACGAGGTCGCACATCGAACACTTTATTGTGGTTTTCGTTTTGCTCGCTTCACTTGTCCCCGCGCACACACAGCACGCCGTGTTATCACCGATCGAATGAAATGGATCAAGAAGAATTTGCGACATTGGAGAACGAATTGGGGATCCGCCGATAACTGGCGAATTACTCCTTGGCGTCCCTGGCCATCCGAGTGACTTCAAGTGGCTCGCGGTACCATCAAAGTTTGCTAGACCAAACATTTTCTTCACTCGCGCCGGAGCTGCTTCAATCGCTCGCATGACTGTCTGCGTGCTCAAAGGTTTATACCCCGTTGGAACCACTGTGGGTTCTGGTGTGATCGCAGCTGAACCAATCTCTCTTTTCGGTTTCGACTCGCGACGTCCTTCGGGGGCAGACGCATTGGCTCGCTCAAGAGCAGCACGCTGCTCAGCCTCTCGCTTTTCCTTCTTTTGCTGGCGTTTGACTTCTCGAATGGCCCCCATGAATGCATTTGCCTCGTCCAACTTTACTTTTCGCTCCGTGTGCGCCTTAGTGTCTTCGTCTATGCTCTTTGCTACTTTTTCAATCAGATTCTTCACGTTGTGCTTGTTTGCTTGCAAGTTCCACAAGAGTTCGTACTGGTGTGCTAGAATTTCGCCTTCCACTTCGTCTACTGGTGCACACGCCATGAGCATGGGATGAGCTGAAAACGCGTTTTCGAGCTTGGCTAATTCATCTCGAGCGACGCTGACCTTATAAGGAACTTTTCTAGGCTTGCTGCTACTTGGCACTCCAGGAAGTAAAATCTCCTCCTTCACCGCCCTCTTCAAGCAGTTTACGCTTGACCCGGACTTGCCGCATTTATGTGCTAACGTTTTGAGCTTTACGCAGACTTCACACGCAGCATCCGTAGTGCTATTTTTCCCTGAGATCTTTTTCTTCGAACTGGTACTCGGCAACCCCTTGTCGCTCTCTTCGCTCCAGTCGGGCAAAGTAAACTGTCGATCAAACAGCAACTGCGTGTGCGTTGGAATAGCTTCGACAGTGCTCAGCAATCCAATGTGGCGAAGTTCTCCTTCCGTGCCAAACGCCCGTCTACATTCCTGTATCGTGCGTTCGCGAGTATCTTCGTCTTCTTCAGTTTCCTCACCAAATTGCTCTTCACCGATGGTCACAGTCGTTGTCGCCGACGACGGCAACGCATCAACGAACTCCTCACATTTTGGTGCGGTACTAGGTAGTAGCTGCTGAACGCTAACGTTTGACGGGACAGACACTAAGCCTAGTCCGAGAGACATTGATATTTCCGGTGTCCCGTTTTCCGGCAATACTAACTTTTGTATGTCCTCAGATTTGATAGCCGCCCCGTTCGCGGCTTTATTCAAATCATCCTGTATAGCGACCACTCGCTCTGCCGCTTCGTGAAGGATCCATACACGTAAGTTTGCTAATGTTGTATCGTTACCGTCATCTATTTCAGTTTTAACATCAACCGCTTCCTTACCCAACTTGGGCGACAACTTTGAATCGCGACCGTCATGCTTTGCGAGCCAAGCCTTGAGAACCGACGCAGTGACGCCTATGAATCTTGCCGCACTTCGCGTTCTCTTTGCCTCATCTTCATCTAGTGATAGCATCGTCCGCGTAATTGCGGCAATGTGTGTTACGGATAGTCGTTGTATCAACTCGATACCTTCTTCGTATTCCTCCAAAGGCGGCGCCACAAACGGCTTGTCTGGTACCGCTGGTATCGTCCCTACGACAGGCTTCACCCCACTCACCACAGGCGTGGCATCAAACGTAGCTGGTTTTCTTACCCCGCGCGTACCGTCGGCATTTCTACCGTAAACTAAGCCTGGAATCGGAATCCCAATTTTGTCTTCACCAACTTCGTAGGCTGGTCCCAATGATGCCGAACGCAGCGCAGCATCGTATTCCCACGGCGTTGTGGGCGCTATTCGAGCTATATCTGTCGCATGTAGTGGTCTAAAATAATCTTCTGCGTACCTCCACCATGGAGCAACCTTCTTCGCCTCTTTTTCCTCTTCATTGTTCACTAAAGCGTTGCGTCTCTTCTACAAAATTTGCACCCAGGCAACGAGCGGCGCGTCGTCAGTACGAGATCATTTACACCACACACGAATCAAAACGACGATAACAAAACAATAACGAGCACAAACAAACACTACCTACCGATGACGCCTTTGCCGCAGCCTTCTTCTCGATATCATCCAAGCTCACCGCCTCGCCCACCGTGTACGGACTCCGCACCTTGGGCGCGCCCGGCGCGCACCTTTCCACCAATGCCGCCGCGACATTAAGCTCGCGTTCAATCCTCGTCAGACCATCACGCACATTCTCATGATCCTTCCCCTTCAGCCCAGACGACACCCCCTTGTGTGCCATCACACCCGGCGCTCACGCGCGTGATCTCTCACGCGCGCGCGTCTCGCGCTGCACCGAACCGCCCTCGGCGGCGCCGCGCGAATTCCCCCGTCCCCCGCGCGCGCGCAGTGCCGTCGCGGTGCGGAGCGATCGATTCCGCGCGTGCGCTTGAGCGCCCACCGTCGAAGTCGCCGCCGCGCGTGCGGCGCGAGACGAACGCGCGCGAACGGACGATCGCGCGCCGACGCGTGCGTGTGACGCCCGCGCGAGCGTCGCGCGCCATCGATGGTTTCGCCCGTTCGATCGATGCGCGCGCGCTTTCGACGGTCATATCGATCGATGAGTGGCACGAGTCACGCGTGCCGCCGCGAGGTGATCGATCGATGGCGATCGATGCGGGTGGTGTGTGCGATCGATCGATGCGGTTGTCGATCCATGTGCGTGTTGATCGATGATTATCGATCGCGATGGTTTCGTGATCGTAGGAACGCACTGTTGATCGATGTTTGGTGTCGATCGATTTTCGTGTGTAATGGGAAATTGCGATCGCGGTCGATGTGGTAGGTGATTGAAACTGGAGAAGGCTGATTTTATCGATGGGGGATATCGATCGATTGATCGTGTGAATAATCAGGAACGCGTGGCGATTGCACGTTCATCGATCGCGATAGCGATCGAATCGATTTTGAAAGTGATCGATGTCGATGAGCACGGTCGAGGTGAAAGCGGACGAGGGACGTGCGCGTTGCGTTCGGGCCGTTACTCCGAGGTCCCATACGACTTTACGAGTGTCGAGCCCGAATAGTGTCGAGTTACATCTAGTGTATCGTTTTGCATACTCTGAACGCGTCGAATCTACAGTTGACCCATTGGCGCTTGTCTGGGAGACGAAAACGCGGGCACGGTCCTGCGGTTGTGCTTCTGTGAAAGCGACTACAAACGCATGTTTCCTCGCGAGATGGGCTTCATACGGTCTCGCTTGCACCGGAACACGTTCATTCTGATTTTTGTAGTTGACTAGTACTATTCTTGCTACCTCCGATGACCTGAGTGACACGGTGGAACATGAAATGTGTTTACCTGTGTGTACGTCGATGAGATGCGTTTTCGGCAAAGCGCGCAACCGCATTCCTGATCGGTGGTCGACAAACCTGTAGCCCCAAAACGCAGCAGCATGATGACTTAACTGGTCATCTCACTCTTCACCTCCGCCTCTACCGTCAACGACGGCTTTTGACGTCATCGTGTGTAATGATGTGCTTCGAGCCACGCGCCGCAGTAGACTGTACGCTTTTAGGCGACGTTCGAACACTGTGTGTGATGAACATCTGCAATTCTTTGTCAGTTAAGGGTAGTGAAGCGTAATGGTAAACAAAAATACTAACCTGGTGATGGCAACTAGAGGTTAATTCGTGTAAACAAGTAAAGAGAGCGCACTGAAGCGTCCATAGCATGGGCTTCTCATTCAACTGTGTCTGCGAGCAGACGTTCACATCCACGGAAGTTTCGGAACGAGCACCGGAGTCGTCTTTTTGTACATTTGATACCCTTCGTCCTTCCCCCAACGTTCGTCCGCGCTCTTTTCAAGTATCGGCACGCCACTCATCTGCGTGAGCAAGAACGTGACGAACAACGGGGAGGCAAAAACGCCGACGGCGCGTCCCGGATGGCTGGCGGCTAAACCACTCGCCGCGACGCCCGCGACGCCAAACCACATACAAATCTCACCGAAATAGTTTGGATGTCTCGAAAGAGACCACAAACCATGCTTGATATACTTCCCCTTATTCGCCTTGTTTGACTTGAACACGTACTTTTGAACATCTGCGGTGAGTTCAAAGGCAAAACCGAGAGCCCAAAACGCAGCCAAGGCGTAATCCGCCGCGCCCAAGCCGCTCTGCCCGGGCGTGCCATTCACAATGTACACTGGAAGCGACGTCACCCACACCCAAACGCCTTGCAAGAACCAGTATATCGCAAATACTCTGGGCTTATCCTTGACGCCATCGAAGCGGCTGTCACCGCCGTCTCTGTGCGCTCGAAGGCCCAAAAACACGCCCAGCCGCGACGTCCACGTCAACGCCATGGCGCTCACGAGTACCTGTCGCGCTCCAAGCCCCGAACTCGCCAACGTCATCGCCGCCGTCGACGCAAACGCGACTGAACCGAGTACATCGTAAAACTTCTCAGTTTTTAGAACCGAAGCCACGGCCCAACCGACAAATTGAATGCCAAAGTCAACCGCCGCGGCGGCGAGCAACGACGATTCCACCGCGCTCACGCCCGGAATAATTCCCGTGCGCGTCATCTCGAGCCCTCGAGCACGCGGCGCGCGAAGAACGCGCCCCCCGTGCGTCACTCCGCGATCCGCGAACCTCGCCCTCGCGCTCGCGCGTGTCGCCGCAAGCCCAACCGACCGGCGCACTGAGTCACCACCAACCTTGCGCACGACGTCCGCGCGCGCGGCACCGTCGCCGCCTCGGCCGCCACCGCCGCCGCGCGAGCGCTGAGAGCGCCGCGCACAGCCTTTGTCGTCGAACGAGAACCCGAACGCGGGATGGATGCGCGCGAAACCGCCGGGTCCGAGCGTCATGGAGTGCCGGGTTGCGTCACTGTTTCACGCACCGTCGTCGTTAGCTCACACGTCATGCGCGCGTCACCAGCCGCTGCGAGCGCGGCGCGCGCGCACGCGCGTCCGCGCGCGCATCGCGCATCGGGGCGACGGAATGGCTGCCGCGCGTCGCCCCTGACGCGTCGCGCATCGTCATCGGGGGATGACGAGTTGGACACGCGAAGCGCCGCGGTGGTTGATATGTTTGAACGGGCGGCGACGCCGATCGGGGAGCTCGAGCGCGCGCAAGCGGCGCTGGCGGCGGTGAAAGCGATGACGAATTCGACACTGGCGCGTGATGATGGACGCGCGAGCGCGGCGAGTGGGAGTTTTGGAGGGAAGAGCGCCGGAGCGGTGGGTAAGGCTATCTCTTCGTCGGCGCCCGGGTCGGCGCCGACGGCGGCGACGAGCGCGAGCGCGGGGACGTCGAAGGGCGCGAGCGAGAAAAAATCGAAACCTAAAGCCGATACGTTCAATCCTGGGAGCGATTTCTGGACTTGGACGCCGCCGGAAGATGTGACAAAGTCTTCGTCGCCAGCGTCGGCACCCGTTCCGAAGCTGCAGCGACAGACGTCAAAGAATGTAGCCGACGCCGTGGCTTTTGCTGAACGCGTTCCCGAAGCTTCATTGCAGTTGAAGTTCCAGTCTGAGGAAGACGTACCCACGGCGCTTTCGATGGATTTTGAGAGTGAGTTGGCTGTGGAGACTGTCGGGGCGACGGAGACGTCTCCGCTGAGCGAGACGCCGACGGTTGAACTTGAAGAAAGCGCCACGGCTGTTCGCGAGCTCGGTGAGGATGGCGCCACTCAAGGCACACTTGAGAACGGTGCGCGTTGGTGGCGCGAATCTGGCGAAGAAGAGCTCGAAGGAGGTAAATTGTGCAAATGGACGCTAGTACGTGGTGCATCGGCTGATGGGTCGGTGGAATGGGAAGAAAAGTGGTGGACGACGAGCGACGCGTTCAACTATCGCGAGATGGGAGCAATAAAGTCCGGTCGTGACGGTAAAGGTAACGTCTGGCAAGAAAGCTGGCGTGAACAAATGACACATGACACCACCTCGGGATTCTCCAACGCTTCAAAGCACATCGTGCGAGACGCAAACAAGTGGGGCAAGCAAGCCGACGGTACAGAATGGCACGAAGTATGGGACGAGAATTATTGGGGTGATGGACAAGTGAAGCGCACGTGCACCAAAAAGGGTGCAGTGGGCGACGGTGTCACGCCTGAAGACGGTCACGGCAACCGTTGGACGCATAAATGGGGCGAAGAGTGGGATGGACGCGGGGGATGCGTGAAATGGACCGACACCTTTGCCGACCGAGACGTGAGTGAAGGCGGTGGCTCAGGCCGCGCGTGGGGCGAAAAGTGGGAAGAACGTTGGGGAGATTACGCACACAACGGCAGCGCGGGGAACAGAACCGGGAGCACATGGAACGACCGCGACGGGTATAAATTTGAAAAGACGTGGGGCGAGGAGCATTGGCACGACGGCCGCGTCCACAAATGGGGCGGCACCACCGACGGTTCTGACGGCTGGGACGTATGGGAAGACAGCGCAGGCTGGTGGGAACGCGCTCCAAGTTTCGGCTGGGACGAAGCCGTCTCTCACTCGCCCCAGCTCCTCTCCGTACCGCTTCGTTCCCGCGCCCCGAGCACTGGTAAAAACAAACCAACCATCGGACGCGCGCCCGGTCGAACGATCAAACCCCCTCCCGGCTCAAAGCTCCAAAACCCAGATCAATAGTAGCGCCACATTTTTCATTCATAACCATTGCTATTCATTCATCACTCATCCCAATCGCGCGCATCCGTCGTTGACACACCGCGCGTCCCATCGCGCGCCGCCCAGCGCCCACGCGGTGCCCCACGCGTCCCTGTATGTAGTCTTCACACGCCGACGGTCGTCCCGCGCGACATCTCACGTCAGTGACGCGCATCACACACGCACAAAACACACACCCGCGATGTCGTTCGCACGCGCGACGCGCACGGCGGTGCCACCAACGGCGCGCGACGGCGCGAGCACGCGCAGGAAAGGGCGGCGGCGGCGCAGCGGCGTGCGCCCGTGCGCGCAGAAAAAATACACGCGCGACGCGCGCGATGACGGGGGACTAGGCGTGGCATTTAACGCCAGCGCATCGCTCGCGGACGTGCTCGCGGCGAAGGATGCAAAGGATGCGGCCAAGGCGGAGAGCGGGAATGCGAATTGGGCGAGCTCGCTCGCGGCGTTTCGGGATGAGAAAGCCGCGGGGGCGAGAAAGCGCGCTGAAATGGGCGTAGAGATGGCTGAAATCGAGCGTGATTTCGACGAGAGTGAAGATTTGATAGATACGGTATGGGTCACCGATTCAGGCACGGTGGCGAAGCGGCAATTCCGAGGGTTATCGGATGAAGAAGAGGAGGTGACGGTGGAGGATGGCGAGTTTGTCGCGTTTGGCGGAGGCGGGCGAGATTCGGATGAGGACGTATGGGGACCAGGAGACGACGATATGTCGATGTATGCGAGTGATGACGATGATTACTTCGAGGCTGGCGCGCGCGAGGAGCGTCCGCGGGGGATTCCGCGAGAGATGCGTTGTTTCGATACGGCGAAAATTTATGTCAAGGCTGGGGACGGGGGCGACGGCGCCGTGGCGTTTCGTCGAGAAAAATTTGTCCCGCAAGGTGGGCCGTCCGGAGGAAACGGTGGTATCGGTGGTGCAGTATACTTCGTCGCGGATAAGAACATGAACTCTCTTGATGGGTTCAGAAAGCGAGTGCATCATCGCGCGTCACCGGGAAAGAGCGGACTCGGGTCAAAGTGTAACGGAGCTAACGGAGTGGACATGGAGGTTTTGGTGCCTCCTGGAACAATCATTAGAGATTCGCGCAACAAGAAGATATTAGTTGAAGTTACCAAACATGGTCAACGCGTGTTGCTTCTCAGCGGTGGCCGCGGTGGCCGCGGTAACGCATCATTTAAGACGGCAAAGAACAAGGCGCCGATGATTGCAGAGTTGGGTGAAAAAGGTAGCGAATTCTGGGTAGAAATGGAGCTCAAACTCGTCGCGGACGTAGGTATCATCGGCATCCCGAACGCCGGGAAGTCAACGCTTCTCGCTTCAGTGTCAGCGGCAAAGCCCAAGATTGCTGATTATCCATTCACGACCATTGTGCCCAACCTCGGTGTGGTTGAGCGCAATTACGAGCGCATGGTGTTCGCCGACATCCCAGGTTTACTCGAAGGCGCTTCCGAAGGTATTGGTTTAGGTTTCGAATTTTTGCGTCACACGAAGCGTACACGAGTGCTCATTCACGTCATTGACTGCACGAGCGAAGACTGTTTCGAGGCGTATGAAGCCATTCGTACCGAGCTGGAACTCTTTGACGAGTCCTTGCTCGACAAGCCTGAAATTGTTGCCCTGAACAAGGTGGATGACATCGAAGCTACCGAGCGAGCGCTGCGCATGAAGGAAAAGTTTGATGCAGAGGGCGTGATTTCTCACTGCATTTCCGCCGTCACGGGCGAGGGCGTAGAGGAACTCGTATCTGATGTTCAAAAGGCTTTGAGCGCGCTCCCACCGATTGAAGACGAGTGGGAATCTGACATCGCGTCCACGGGCTCGCGAGCGGCCGACGGTAAATCCATCCAACAGTTCACCATCACCGAAACACCATATGCTTTCGTCGTCAACGGTGACGCCATCGAAAGATTCGCTCAAATGACAAACTGGGACTACTTCGAGTCGTATAAGCGTTTCGGCCGCGTGCTCGACATGTCTGGCGTCGACGAAGCCCTCAACGCCGCCGGTGCCGGCGAAGGGGACCGCGTCATGATTGGCGACTTTGAATTCGAATGGAGCAAAGACAAACGCGACCGAACGCTCTACGAAACCTTCAAACGTAGAGTCGCCGACGCCCCTGGCGCGCCTCGAGGTTCGCGTCACTGGCCCCACGCCGTCTAATCGGGAGCGCGCATTGTACGCATCAAATTCCAACACACCAATCAATTCCTCCCCTGCGTCCTCGGACGAGGAGGAGATCCCATGAAAAGCGCACTCGTGTAAACTCGCAGCAGTGTACATAATAATATCATCGCACGTCCGATACGCGCGCGCGTCGGCGCCACCCCCCGCGCGCGCGCGCGGGGCGAATGTCACCTCAATATGGGATATGTCACCATCATATGGATCGCCACACCCCACATGCCATCCCACGCGTGATAAAACACACGCACGGCGCTCGCGGCCGCACAGTACGACACGGGACCGACCGTCCCCGGGAATCGGAATCGCCTAAACCCAACGCACTTCCGACGTTCGGGTCGTTCGTTCCGACGCTTGCTTCGCTCGCCAGTGACGCGCCAGAGCGACGCGCGCGCGCGCGGGGATTCGACATGGCGGGAAACGCGAGCGATGTGCCCTCTGGCGCGCGAGGCGCGTCGAAGCGCGCGCGCGACGGCGACGAGGCGGGAGACACAAGTCGGAAAGACGTAAACGTCGCGGAGCATGGGATGGATCAGGTGGTGTCGGAACTCGGGTTCGTGGGCGCCGTGCCGCGCATGAAATGGGTGGATGACGACGAAGAGTGCGAGGAAGAGGAAGGTGGAAGCGATAGGATGGTCGTTGTCGTGGAAAGTGGGCGGCAGAGGGGGGCTGGGGGGGGCGATGGGGCGGCGGGCCGCGAGGCTGCGGCGGATGGGGGCGGCGGGCAGCCTTGGACGTCGGAAAACGCCATTGGATGCACTGAGACTGGCGCGTACCACACGGATCGTGTGACAAATAGAGCTGACACCGGCGCGCGGAGTGTGCGTGCGGGGACTGGTGCGATGAGCGGGTTCCCAGTTACCGCGCCGCGAGGCGGGTCGCCCGGGACGAGCGGTTTGGGCGTCGGCGTTTCCAACGAGGAAGCTGGACGCGCGCTTGCGTCCATGATTGTCGAAGACGACGCCGAAGAACTGAAAAAGTTGAAACGCAAAGAGTCTAACCGCGAAAGCGCTCGTCGTAGTCGCTTACGAAAGCAAACTGAGAATGAAATCTTGAGTGCCCGAGTCAGGGCGCTCACCCGAGAAAACGTGACTCTGAAAGAAAATTACGAAACCTTGCGAGGTGTTGTCGATAGCTTACGAGCACAAAACATTAATTTGCGCGAAGAGCTGGCCGATATTCACATTCGCAATGGAAAAAAGTAACCGAATTCTCCACCTGCGGGCCATGCATCATCCTTAAAGTCTATATAGTCTCGTATACACCGTACGCAGCATCACCACCACTCAAGCTTGTTAATCATCACAAACAAGTTTTATCTCTGTTCTGTTTATCATTAAAAACCACTAAGCGTGCGCACGTCATCGTTGCATTTGTCGTCGTCGCGAATGTGTCTATCACGGACCCTCTTGTTCGGGTTCGAGGCGAATCAAGTCGTCGATGCGAAGGATAGTAATCGCCGCCTCCGTAGCAAACTGAATGCTCTTCACCTTACTCAACGAAGGCTCGAGCACGCCCGCCGCAATATTATCGCGAATTTCGCCCTTGACGAGATCCAAACCGTAGCCCGCGAGTTCATCTTTGCCCTCGTGCGCTTGAGCCGAGTGGTGTATTGCGCGAAGCTTGGCGACGAGTTCAGTGGCATCCTTGGCGGCGTTCACAGCGAGCACTTTAGGGATGACTAAAAGCGCTTGCGCGAATTCAGCGATCGCGAGTTGCTCTCGGCTTCCCAAAGTCGTCGCCATATTCTCCAGGTAGATGCTCAAAGCCGCTTCAACTGCGCCGCCGCCGGCGACGACGCGTCCACTTTCAAGCGTCCGCTTGACAATGCACAAGGCGTCATGAACAGACCTGTCAATTTCATCAAGCATGTAGTCGTTCGCACCTCGAAGAAGTATCGTACAAGCTTGAGTGTTGGCACAATCCTTAATGACAACCATGTCGTCGTCTGCCACGCGCTGCTCGACGACTTCGCCCGCTGTGCCGAGCATGGAGGCGTCAAAGGTTTCGCCGCCATCCATGTCTGACAACGAAAGCATCACTTGTGCACCCGTGGCTTTTGCAATGCGACGCATGTCGTCGCGGCTCACACGACGGCACGCAATCGCACCGGCTTCTACGAAATATTTGAGCGCCATGTCGTCGATACCCTTGGAACAGAGCACCACGTTGGCCCCCGCGGCTAAAATCATTTGAATACGCTTGGCAGTGATTTCAAACTCTTGCTCGCGAATCTTATCGAGCTCCTTAGGATCATTCACGAGGACTTGAATCCCCATGAGCATCTTCGTCTTTTGCAAGTTGAAATCAATGCACGCAATCTTCGCATTTGTCACACGCTTGGGCATACCCTCCGCCGCGCGCCCGAGGTTCAACGCGTAGCCTTTGACGACGGTGGACTCTTTCAAACTCTTCCCGTGCGCCTTCAAGATGTTAATGGCCTTGATTGGATACTTGACATCGCCTATGTCGTTGTACGTTTTAATGCTCATGCATGCATCGACGACTAATTTTCCAAAAAACTCCTCCTCAGCGCCGATAATCTTCGAACTCATGCTCGTCTTGGCACACTGCAACAACGCGTCGACGCCGAGCGCGTCGACGCTCGTCGCCAACTTGTTCTCAATATACTTGACACTTTCACGCATCGCGAGTCTATACCCAGCGATGATATTTGTCGGGTGAATCTTATTTCTCACTAATTCATTCGCACGCTTCAACAATTCCGCAGCGAGGATAACCACTGAAGTCGTCCCGTCGCCCACCTCTTGATCTTGCAACTCGGCGAGCTCGACGAGAATCTTCGCCGCCGGGTGTTCCACCTCTAAAAGTTTCAAAATCGTTGCCCCATCGTTCGTAATCGTCACATCACCGATATCATCCACCAACATCTATACACGTGTTGAAATCAAACCACAACCCGTCAGTAAAACGTACGCGCGCTTGAGCCTAAACGACCGACGACGAAAAAGAAAAAGTCAACGCACCTTGTCCAGCCCAACCGGACCTAAAGACGTCTTCACGATATTCGCCACCGCCATCACTGCCGTCGCTGCGCACAAAACACACACACACACACAGACACACCGTCAGTCTCACACCCGTCCCACCTCGTCGTCATCACCCGTCACACGAAAACCACGCAAACAAAGAAAGATCACCACCAGAGATCCATCCATCAATCATCACCATCCCTCGCGCCATCCATCGTTCGCCCGCCCGCGCTCTCTCTCTCGCGCGCATCACCACCGTACCATTCGTCTGGCGCACATCCCGCCCGCTCTCGCGTTCGCCAAAGAACACGTCAGATTGTCCCATGGTCCGCGTCGCACACTGCGGCGGACCGCGCCGTTGACCGCATCGAGCGTTCGATCGATGCGTGCGTCGCGCGCGATCGATATTTGGTATCGATCGATTCGACATTCCATCGACTCGCGAGTCGATGACGTTCGAGACCACCACGGCGACCGCGCCCATTCGGCGGCGGCCACGCGCGGCGGTCGCGGTCGCGCCGCACACGCTCGCGCGCGGCGGTCGACGCGCGCGTGGGGTTCGCAACGATGGTGATGGATGCATCCTCGTCGTCGTCGTCGTCGTCGTCGTCGTCGTCGTCGTCGCGGGTGATTCGCGCGTGCGCGGTGGTGGCGGTGAGCGCGTGGTGCGTGGCGCGCGTGGTGCGGGCGCAGCGACAGCGCCGCGCACTCGACGCGGGGGTGACGGCGCCGGCGTCGGCGTCGGGGACGGTGACGGGGACGGTGGCGACGAATGATGGGTCGTCGTTGACGACGCGCGAGCGACGGATGGTGGTGTACGCCACGCGCACGGGGACGTCGAAGAGGTTTGCGCGCGCGTGCGCGGAGGCGCTGAACGCGGCGTCGGGGTCGTCGTCGTACGAGGTTGTGGATTTATCGACGATTGATGATCCAGAAGCGGTGTTTGGTGATAGCACGCACGCGGTTACGGCGGTGTTTGTGGTGAGCACGCACGATGGAGGTGAGGTTCCGACGCCGAGCGCGTGGTTTGCGCGTTGGGCGCGGGAGAGCGCGTACGATGAGCGCACTGGATGGATGTATTTGAAGCATGTCAAGTATGCAGTGTTTGGATGTGGGAACAAAGAGTATGGGGATGATTTCAATCGCGCTGGGAGAGAATTGGATGCGCAATTGGCGCGCATGGGTGCGGAGCGTTTGGCGCGACGGTGCGACGGGGACGAAGCGAGCGGGCGAATGGAGGCGCAGTTTGAGGAATGGAGTGCCAAGCTCGTGCGTAGAATCGCCTCAGTGAAAGAGTCATCGGCATCTGCGTATGCAAAAGACGCGGTGATGACGGAATTACAAGGTGGTAGTGTTGAAGATGATTCTGTGGCGGCGTACGCGTCGGACGACGAGGATGACGAGGCGCCGAGCGTGGCTGGGAGCGAAGACGACCAAGACATGGAGGATATCGGCGAAAGCGAAAACAACGGAGAAAAGAAAGAAATGGTCACTGATGCTCTCCGAGGGGCGCTGACGAAGCAAGGGTATAAAATTCTGGGCTCTCATTCCGGTGTAAAGCTCTGTCGATGGACCAAGGCCATGCTGCGTGGTCGGGGTGGGTGCTACAAACACACATTTTACGGGATTGAAAGTCATCGATGCATGGAAACCACGCCCTCATTGGCATGTGCGAATAAATGTACGTTTTGCTGGCGACACCACACTAATCCAGTGGGTACAACGTGGCGGTGGCAAATGGACGATCCTCTGGAACTTGTTGAAGCGGCGGTTTCCGAGCACTGTAAAATGGTCAAGCAGATGAAGGGCGTTCCTGGAGTGCTGCCAGAAAAACTCGAAGAAGGCATGAATCCGAGGCACTGCGCGTTATCGCTCGTGGGTGAACCAATCATGTACCCCGAAATTGGCAAGTTTGTAGGTGAATTGCACTCGCGCAAGATTAGCACCTTTTTGGTCACCAACGCCCAGTTCCCAGAAGCGATTACAAATTTACCACCGATCACTCAGTTGTATGTTTCCGTGGACGCGGCGACGCCAGAAACTCTCAAGGCAATCGACAGACCGTTATTTGCGGACTACTGGGATCGCTTCATTGATTCGTTGAAGTCCTTGAAGGATAAGCAGCAGCGCACCGTGTATCGGTTGACACTTGTTTCGGGATGGAACATGGAAGAGGTTGCTGCGTATGCGAAACTTGTCGATCTCGGTAAACCAGACTTTATTGAAATCAAGGGTGTAACGTACTGCGGCAGCAGCGATGCATCATCACTAACGATGAAGAATGTACCGTATCATAAAGATGTATGCGAATTTGGTGAGGCTATTGTCAAGTTGCGCCGCGACGAGAATGGTGAGGAAGAGTACGGACTGGCGTGCGAGCATGCGCATTCGTGTTGTATTTTACTGGCTAGAACAGATCGATACAAGATTGATGGGGAGTGGTACACGTGGATTGATTACGATAAATTCCAAAATCTCGTCGCGAGTGGCGAAAAATTCTCGGCGCTTGACTACATCGAGCGTACACCAAGCTGGGCAACGTACGGCGCCGAGGAAGCTGGTTTCGACCCAGATCAGACTCGTCATAGAAAAGTTAGAAATCACCCAGGAAAGCTCGCTCCAGAAGTAGAAGTAGTAGCGTGAGATGTTTGTAATAATAATATAAACAGCACTATTTACTCAGTTTTGCATTTTGAACATCCTGCTCGTATCGATGGATGTTGACATCTATGAGTTCTAACAGAGGATCGATTGCGTCAGGAATAATTGCCGCGAGGATTTCAAACGACGGCTTTGCAACAAATCGAATGAAACCAAGCTGATTCGATTGTGTCGTCGCTGGCCCAGCGATTGTTCTGTCCATGAACTCTGGAACATCCATCAAAAGCTCTCGCTGACGATCGCCTTGTTTGTAAAACTCGCCCGTGACGTCTTCAGCCCAAGCAAGCGCTAGATGATACGGACGAGCTGGGTTACTGATATCAGCACAGTGCAGAGCAAACGCAAGAGGAACCCAAATGGGGTTCCACTCCCTAAGTGGTTTCACGAGATGTGTCGTGGCATCCGTATTGCTTTCAACATCAGAGGCTACACGAGCGACAAGATCACCATGGAATTCCATATCCGTGTGGAGAACCATTTTTTGCATCAGTTTACAGATTTCAGCTCGCTCTTTCGGAGGGAAATCATCTAAAACTCTGTGCTTCCTCATCCCTGAAAACGCTCTGAACAAGTGACCGTTCTCATTTACGCTCACGCCATTCCATCTCGTGGACTCTTCCGACTGAGAATCCACCAAAAAATGATTGTTCACACCAGGGTGACCAACATCGTGAACTACCGCGGCTATCAAGCAAGTAAAAACGTGCTTGGGTTCAATTTGAGCCTTCAAGCCATGGTCTAGGAAATATGCCATGGCTTGCGTGACGTCTGTTGCATGCACATGATTGTGGTAATCGTTGTCCTTGTATTGAGCTTCTATCTCGCTCAAAAATTTTGCCATATTCTCAACCGAGAGTGGCAAAGATGTGAATAATCCAAAGTCTCTGAGTAGTCCCATAGTGAGCTTAGTGAGCGGTCCTGCGCGGGAATCTTTGCACGTCTTTGCAAATGCATACACATCAAAGCTACTCCAACTCGTATTCACTGCACTCGACGCGTGATCCAACGAAGTTGAACTCGACGTTGACAGTTGAAATTGCGATATTTCAGGAGACATCGGCCTACTGGACTCCGCGAATTCTGATATTTCCCCAGAACTGTAAGAGTTGACATCCATACTACGTCGCGGTGCGCGCATTTCCATAGAAAGCTTTGCCATGTTACGGGACAGAAGCAAAGAATTAATCGTTTGACTCTGGTGCACGTACTGCTGCACGAAACTTTGCGCCTGTGGATCGAGTAACTGCTGTGCTTCCGCGCTCGCTGCGTTTCCATGAATCTGCAAAATCAACGCATTAGCCACTTTCAATGCGTTTTCGATCGATCTCAAGGTCTCAACTGGATCGGTTTCAACGTTACTTAAGATCTTTTTCTGCTCAATTTCAACCAGACGCCGAACGGTATGGAACATTGCGCGATAAACCCCATTTTCTTCTGCGCTAAGTGGAAAACCAACCTCGTCCTCGTCCTCGTCCTCAATCAGCTCATCCAGCGCCGCCGCAATCAATTTCCGCTTACTCTGCGTCACGGCAAGCTCTCGAATCGCCGCCGACTTAAGCATCATCGATGATATCGATGCTCCTCCCCGCCTGCCACCATAGTCCAAGCTCCGTCGCGCTCGCGCGCTCGTTAATTCTCTCATTGGCCCGCCTTCCGACTCTCGCGACTCTCTCGTCGGGAACGTCTGCCCTATCCCATCCCGCCCATCGCGAAGTGACTTTTGTGCGAGCATACCCCGCTGTGTTGCGCCGCCATTAGCACCACTCGCGTCATCACGCGTCGCATTCGTCGCATCAGTCGCGCGCTCGCGAGACTTGGTGCGCCTCAGCAGCGCGCGCTTGAAGAACCCCATCGCGCGATCACGCGCGCGCGCGCGCGATCCACGCGACGCGAACGCAACTCGTGGCGCGCGTTCTCAGTTTTGGTTTGTTCCACGCCGATGCGCGCGGTCGCACCGTCGCGCCGCGGTGTGTCGCGGCACCGCGCGCGCGCGCACCGTCTCCGACGTCCAACGTCCACTCGCACGACGACACGCACACAGAACATCTATGCACTCCAGTACGATCCGTATGTCCGAGAATCCACGCAAAATGGCACGAGACACAACACGGGACACGCGCGTGACGGTGCCGCACATCTCGGCGCGATGATGTCCGACGCCAACGCACGCGCGGAGTCAGCCGCGACCGTATCTACGTCGTCGTCGTCGTCATCGTCGTCGTCATCGTTGTCGTCGGATTGGAACGACGCCATGGACACCATCAAGCGCCACAAGCTTCGCGTCGTGGGCGGCATCTGGGCGTGCGGCATGGTTGGCGCATTCGCCTTCCAATCCTTTGGCGCGCGCGCCGCGACGAAACAGACGAGCGTGAAAATCATCCACAGCCGTCTCTACGCCCAATTCGCCACGCTCTCTGCGCTCGTGCTCGGGGCTGGGGTGGAGATGATCGATCGAAGCGCGCCCGCGCGCGGCGCGGCGGTGCCCGATGATGCCGCCGACGCCGCGCTCGAATACGCCGCCACGCACCGCGCGCGCGCCGCCGCCGCCGCCGCCGCCGCCGCCGCGCGCACCGCGTCATCGTCGCGTAAGGAATAAAAACGCGCGCGCGCCAGCCGAACCCAATCCCAACCCAATCCGACGACGACGACGACGACGACGACGATCGACGATCGACGATCGACGACGATGGTCCGAGGCCGCACCCCACAACTGTTGTGGCACAACATAGCCATATATAGCCCTAGATCATGCCCTATATATGAACCTGAACCTATTGTAATACTACGCGTGCACGCACGGCGCACAATGCCCGAGCATACACACGCCACATGTCCGAACGACGCCCAGCCCCCCGCGCGCGACACTCCATCCAATCCAATGCACGATGTCGATCGCGATGTCGATCGCGATCTCGCGATCTCGCGATCTCGATCTCGATCGTCGTCGATCGTCGTCGTCGTCGATCGTCGTCACACCATATATACCCATTCCCTTGATACGCATTCGCACGCGTACACTACGGCACACGCCGCCCCACGTGCGCCGAGACGCCCCGACGGCCCGCGGGTCCGACAACGCAGATCGCGCGACACCCGCGTGTGCGTGCGCGTACTCGGCGCCTCGAAACGCCCATCACGACGACGACGACGACGACGCGAACCGACCGACCGACCGACCGACCGACCGACCGACCGACCGACGAGGATTGGGCGCTGGATATCGCGCGCGCGCGCGCGTGATTACCGGTATTCGACGACGCGCGTCGCGACGGTGGAACGCACGCAACGCACCCGAGCACTGTCTTTTGCTCGATCCGTTCGTCCGTGGTATATATATACACGCACACGCACAAAACACGCACGATGACGACGACGATGACGATGGGGGCCAAGGCGCGGTGTGGATCATCGGATAGCGCCGCGCGCGCGCGCGCCGGTGGACGACGAGGACGACGCGCGGTGACGCCGGCGAATTTCGCGGTGAAGGCGATGCGTGGGGTGCGCGCTTCGGCGCAGGGGATTGAGACTGAGGTGAAGATTGATCAAGCGCCGATGACGCTGTTGCGTGAAGGCGCGGATGAGGCTGGGGATGACTCGAACATGCGCGCGAGGTTTGAGCGCATGATTCGCGAGGCGCAGGATGAGATTTGTAACGCGATTAGCGAGCTCGATGGGAAGCCGTTTCATGAGGATGCGTGGACGAGACCTGGTGGAGGTGGTGGGATTTCTCGCGTGCTTCAAGATGGGAACGTGTTTGAAAAGGCTGGGGTGAATGTTTCAGTCGTGTACGGGCAAATGCCGCCCGAGGCGTATCGGGCGGCGACGGGCGAAGCCGGGGAATCGAAGGAGATGATTCCGTTCTTCGCGGCGGGTATTTCGAGTGTTATGCACCCGCATAACCCGATGGCGCCGACGGTGCACTTTAACTACCGGTACTTTGAGACGGATGCGCCGAAGGGTGCCGCGGGCGCGCCGCGCGCGTGGTGGTTTGGCGGCGGTACGGATTTGACGCCGTCGTATATTTTCGACGAGGATGTGTCTTACTTCCACCAAACGTTGAAGGATGTTTGCGACAAGCACGATGAAGCATTCTACCCGAAGTTCAAGCAATGGGCTGACGATTATTTCATGATTAAGCACCGCGGTGAGCGCCGTGGGGTCGGCGGCGTCTTCTTCGACGACATGAACGACCGCAGCAAGGATGAGCTCCTCGCGTTCGCCACGGACATGGCTGGTGCCGTTGTCCCGGCGTACGTTCCTCTCGTCGCCAAACACAAGGATGACAAGTTCACTGCGGAAGAACGCGCGTGGCAACAAATGCGCCGTGGTCGCTACGTCGAGTTCAACCTCGTGTACGACCGCGGTACCACCTTTGGTTTGAAGACTGGCGGTCGCATCGAATCCATCTTGATGTCCCTCCCGCGTCACTGCGAATGGCAATACGACCACTCCCCGGCGCCGGGTAGCCGTGAAGAAGACGCACTCGATGCCTTCAAGAATCCGCGCACGTGGGTCGCGTAAAATATATATTAATTTTACGCCAAGCGTCGAGCGTCGCTCGATGGCGTATCCATCCGTCGTCGGCGACGTCCGTCGTAATTCAATCGCGTGCGTGCGTGCGTCGTCTCGCGACCGCGTCTGCACATCCACATACACCTCACTTTCTTACGATTTGTTCGATACCTACATCAGCACTTATATACAATCACACGCGAACATCCGAGCGCGCGCGCGCATCCTGCTCGGCTGTCGAGCCGCTGTAAGAGTCTCAACGTCCCCCTGCGATCGCGTCACTCTCGCGCGTCGTCGCTCTCGCCGTCGACCGCACACGCCGGCTCGAATCGTCGACACACTCGTGTCAAGCACTCTCGTGACCTCACAGTCGCGACAACGCGCGCGTACGACCGCGTCATCGTCGCAATTTCCACGCTCGCGATCGTTTGAGCGCGTTCGAGCTCGGTCAAACAGATACACATAAACATGGTGGATTCACTCACGGTGACCCCGAGCGGGGAGCTTCCCTTTGCGTGTACGTATTCGCGTGCGCGTGCGTGTGCGCCTATTGCGTGCGTTTCGGCGCGAGTCGAGGCGCGCGCGCGGGGTGGGCGGATTGACTCGCGCGAACGCGTTTGAATTGAAAAGAATGCGAGTTCTCGCGATGCGGTCGCTGGGTGACGGAGGGCGTTCGTCGATGTGCGCGCGGTTGTCAGACGCTTGCTACGGTGTTCATGTGTTACGTGATGCGATGTCTTGCGTGATGTAAACGAACGAATGGACTGACGGAGTGCGCGCGCGTTTTTTTCTCGTTTGCATGAACAGTCGAGCTTCGGAAGCAGATTCCGAGCGAGCTCGTGTTGAAGAACACGACCAAGGAGAAGCAAGCGTTCAAGGTGAAGACGACGGCACCGAAGAAGTATTGCGTCAAGCCGAACACTGGGATCGTTGAACCTGGTGCGAGTCTCACGGTGACGGTGATGATGCAAGCGCACCGTGAGGTGCCGGCGGATTTCGAGGCGTGCAAGGACAAGTTTTTGGTGCAGGCGACTCCGAGTGGTGGTTCGACGGATATGGCTGAGTTGTTCGCGCGTGGTAACGAAAATATCAAGGAAACAAAGCTTCGCGTGGCGTACGTGAAGAGCAAAAAGCCGTCAACAGTGCTTGAGGAAGCTTTGCCGCCGCCGCCCGCGAACGAGAGCCCGGCTGAGGAGCGCGTGCGTTTGCAGAAGGAAGTTGGGTTGTTGCAGTCCAGAAACAGAGCGTTGGTCAATGACTTGAACATGATGCAAAAGAGAGGCGGAAAGATCGTGAGAGGCTTCACTTTGCTCCACATCTTGCTGACAGCCATCTTGGCGTTCATCCTTGGTCGGTATTTGTAAAACGCACGGCACTCCCTTAGCATAAAAATCTTAAAGACAATCAAAGTGCATTTACTCAATACGTTTGTGTTACATAATTTTGCGTCGCTAATTGTTTCTCTCGAAAAAAAGAAAATTCAAAACAAAGATGAATGTTTAGAGTTCGAGTTGTACGCGAGACTCTGCAGAAATTTCTTCGGCGGCAACCTCGAGCTCCTCAGCTTCGTCGATGGTGCCCACCGATGTATCCAATAGTCCGGTTTCATCCCGCATACGCTGGACGAAAACCTTGAAAGACTCAAAGGCGGTCGGGTTGAAGAGATCAGCTTTGTACCTCAAAAAGGTAAAGCACGCCATGGGTGGGAGCTTGTCTCCTTGCCGCCACGCCTTTTCATCATTTCCTTCACCCGCGCAATTGGCGATTATCTTGTTGAACGCTTCTTGGTCGAATCGACAAAGCGCGTTTTCGCCTGCAAACTGAACATCATATCGCGCGCACGCAGCGCGAATTTGGCGCAGCAAGCCTTCAGGTCCGCAGTGATAGAACCAAGGGTGGTCGGCGTCCTTCATTTCGACGCACGTAAAATTCAAGCGTGCTCCATACTTCTGGCAAATCTTCGCAATCGGTGCGTAGCCATCCTGTTCGGGGACAACGCGACCGCTTCGACAGTTAAAATATCCAGCAGTGAGCTCAGCCGGGTGAGACTTGACGTTGTACCACCAATGTACGCCAGCGCACTTGATGGCGAGCTGCACTCCAGTCTTCCCAAATACGCTCTTTGCAGTCGCCAGCATTTCATCCCCGTGTTTGACAAGTTGGTCAGAATACCAAGACAAAAAGAATAAGCCATACTCGGTATCCCAACTTCCACCCTCGTAGCGAAAGAAGCCAGTTTCGGCTGGAAGGTTGCAATAACCGCCAGCGTCGTGGGGACCGCTACCGCCCCACTCAATGTGACCTACTTTCGACGCCGCGCGCGCCATGGCGACGAGTGCGCGTTTGTCGTAGCACTGGAATTCTCCAATACCAGGGAATCTCCACTGCGAAGAGTTCTGAGCAAACTTGTTTTCTGGGTACGCGGGGTAACGCAACTCTCCGCACGGTCCACAACCGACAGAAATTTCAGTCAGAGTAGTGCCCAACTCCTTCTTAAATTTCTTCTTGAAACTCATCATAAATTCCTTATAAGCTTCGAGCGGCGTGCGACCTGCAAGCGTGCGAGCGTTATCGGCCCAGAGCGAAATACACTCTGGGTTGCGGTATCCATACTGATCGGTGAAGAACAAGTCTGGATCTTCCTCACCTGCTTCGAGTACCCAATCGGGAAGTGGAATCTCTAGCACGTCTCCAACGTTCGCCCCGCACGCGTGAAATGACATCACAGCCTGAACCTTCAGCCCAGCGTCTTTAATCAAACCAACAACCTCTTCGTACGCGGCCCAGTCGTATTTTCTCGGTCCAGCGCGTTCAACAATTCCCCACCACACGTCAATCATCACTCCCTCGACTCCTATATTTTTCAACGCCATCAAGCCGTCCGCCAAAGACTCTGGTTCGTGCACTCTCCCATCGTTCGTCACGACGTTCAACGGCAGCATGACATACACCGGCACCGGCGAGCGAACGTACTTGGGTTCGTACGCCGACGCATCCGTCGCCGCGCTCGCGCTTCTACACACCTCAAGACCGCGTACACATTCACGCGTCACACGACTCTTACGAACACTGCATAACTCAAGCTCGCATCGCGGTGACGCGCCGAACGCGTGCCACATCGCACGCGGCGTTCGTCGCGTCGAGCGTCTCGGCACGCCTCCTCGCGAACCGCTCGCGTCGCGCTTGACCGTCATCCCCACTCGCCCAAACGCATTCGCACACGCGTTCGCCATCGCGACGCGCCTTAAACCACCCCTCTCGACTCCCTGTGCGCGCACACCCCACGCACGTCCGTACGAATCGCGTGCGAGACCTAGAATCGTCACGCCACGCGCAATCCACCACTGGTCGTGCCCACCTCAGCACGAATCAATCCACGCCCGTGATCGCGCCCGTGATCGCGCCCGTGCCGCACCGCGAGACCGCTCGATGCTCGGACGCGCGTCCGAATGCCGTCGCCGCGTCGCGCGCGGACACCGCACGGAGCGCGCGCGCGGGAATGTGCGGCGCATGCGGGCGTGACGTGGCCACGCCACCATCGCGCACGGTGTGGCTCGGCTCAACCCTAACCGATACATGCCATTTGACCAATCATGACCACATCACGGAGGGGCTCCACGTGGATCTTTGTACGACGCACGCCCATGGACTGAAACCGAGTACACTATTGGGCACAGGACTATGCGTGCAACGCGCGCCATAATCCGCCTCGCGCATCCGCGGTCGTCGTCGTCGTCGTCGTCGTCGTCGGTGCGTCGTCGGCATTGTTTCTCTCTCTCTCTCTCTCTGTGTGTGTGTGTGTGTGTGTGTGTGCGTTTCGCGCGCGGCGGTGATGGAGCCGGCGACGGTGGCGTTAATCACCCTCCTCGCCCTCGGGTCGTTGAAGCTCACCGCTGGGGGCACGTTGGCGTACGTGTACGGCGAGGATGCGCTGCGTTGGTTTGGGTTTACGCGGATCGCGAGCGGTGAAGGTGGGAGGGATGATGCGGTCTCGACGGCGGTGGAAACGGAGGAGAAGAAGGAGGCGTGAGTGCGCGCGTGAGCTGTGGATGTGATGCGCAAAGGATGCGCGTGGGTGTTGTTTTCGGTGTGGTACGTAGAATGAGGCTTTGACGTAGAATGAGATTGGGACGGGATGATGGGCGTGGTGGCGGGAGTTGAGAATATGTAGACTAGTAGTAATATTTCTGTCACATAGTATGCACATAGCATTGCCGCTAAATGGTTTCGCCGTCGCGGTTAGGCGTCGGCGACTCCGACGTCTAAGATGTCTGATACGATGCGTTGGCGAAAGTACTCCATGTTCTTTTGCGTGAACGCAAGCTCGGCGCCGGCTGAAAGATAATCGGCGTATTTGATCATGAACACCCCGCAATCGCACCCGTTCATTTGCTGAGGGATGTCTTTTGGGTAGCATTCTTCCCACTCGTCCTCGTCCCAGTCTTCGTTGAGCTTGTTTTTTGCCTCGTCGATGACCCAGTTCTTAAGATTTCTCACAGTCGTGCGGCATTCACCGAGTAAAGAATCATAATAGCTAATTCGCTTGTTCGTGACATCGATTTCAGCAAGTACCCAGTGCATTCTCTGATGGACGGGGACGTAAATCTTTTCGCACCGCAATACGTCGTACTTGAGCTTCTTTGCGAGCGTCCAACGACGCACGTTGGAATATTCGTACTTTCCGCTGTCTTGAAAGAGTTTGTTGATGAAAAAGGTACTGAAAAAATGTACTTTTGGCTGCGTCGTTCCTTCTGGCATGGATTTGTGAGCGCGTGCGGAGAGCAAACCGATTGCAAAATTCGCCACCTCATCATTCAACCACGTTCCCGTGCGTAAGCTCGCGATATCCTTGCCAGTCGCGTCGAGCGCACCTTGGCCTACAAAGGTTCCACTAGCTAAGACTTGGTTATCTCGCGCCAGGAATGCTTTTCGCACCGCCTCCAGCTTGGCTTTGGTGAGAGGCTTTAAAAATTCACGTGCGGCTTTTTCACGTTCGCGCTTTGCCTTTAACTCCTTTGCCTCCAAAGTCAGACGCTGGAGTTCATCTTCCAATCCGCTCGAACTTACACTAGCTAAAATCTGACTCATCTTCTCGCGTCTAAGCTTCAGTGCCTCTTCTTTAGCGCGCATTGCTGCCGCGTGTTTGGCTGAGAGCGGCTCTAGTTCTTGAATGCGTGGTCCACTATGGTGTGCATGTTCTCTCGCCGCCTCAACGCGTGAGGCGTTGGAAAGCGTACCATTGTCGTACGAGGCTATAAGTTTTTTATACCGCGCCAAAGAGTCGGCGTCGTCCCACTTTTTCATGCTGACGTATTTTTTCAACGCTTCACCAAAAATGTTCACTCGGGTCATGTGTTTGAAAGCTAACGATCGAGGCGCACCCTCGCCTTGAGCGCGCGTGTTAATGTCGCTCAAAATACCTCGGTCACTGAAATCGTCGTGTTGACCACTGTAGCCTCTATATGACGTCGCCCCGCCTCTATACGTCTCTCTCGCCGGCGTAAATACGCTCGGCGTCCTTCGCCACGCGTGTTCCCAATCCCTCCGTGCCTCCTGACCGAATGCCGTGCGTTCACTCAAGACTCTATCACGACCACTCACCCCAGCGCCCGTACGCTCGAGTGCGCGCGGTGGGGTCGAATAAGGGTGTGCACGCGTATACGCTAAACGTTCACTCCACGCGCTTCCTCGCGCAAACAAACCACCAGGCGTCAATACCGGAGTGCTATGGTCAATATCGTCCCGCACGAACGCTCGTCCTTCGTCACGAACTAATCGTTCAAGCGTCGACGTCGACGGTGTCGTCGGTGACGCGCGAGCCGCGTAAACGTCGCGTGGATCTGCAAAGGCGTGCGCTCGAGTTCGGTCGAGTGACGCTTGATGCGCGCGCAGGATATCGTCCCTGACGGTATGCGCGTCGATACCGTCGCGTGACATCCGTCACTTTGTGATTGCCCGCGCGCAGCCGCGGCGGTGACGTTGACGCGTGCGCCAAGATGTGCAGTTTCTGTCACGGTGAGCTTCAGTTTTTGCCTCGCGTTTGAGTGGCGGGGAGAGCGGGAGAGAAAACTATCGCAATGTTTAGTAATTTATCCTTTAAAAGTTCTGGGTTATAACAAATGGATATTGTAATGCGAACTATGATCACAGCTTGAGTCGATCGCGGATGACCTCGGCGATTGAATCTTCGCCAGGGCCGACGTCTTTAAATTTGTCCAACACTTCGACGACGACATCCTGTCGGCGCTTCCACTTGACACTGCCGTTTTTAACACCGTTGTTCATGAAGTTCCGTAAAACTTGAACGCAAACCGATGGAGTAAGACCAGTAAGGAGAACGGCGGCGAGAGTAGGATCGGGGTCGGGCTTTTCTTCCGGCTTTTCCACCGTCGGACGAGCGCCAAATCCGAGACTCGAACGTCGAAGGATGCTCACTTGCTCAGCCTCTTCTAATCCGGCGTAAATCACCTTGGCAACCTTGACGTTGCGTTGCGCGACGATGCGAAGGATTTCAACACCATTGTACACGACGCTTCTTAAATAGTACGGTAGAACGAATTCAGCCACGCCAACCATGCGACCGGGCTCAGACAGGGCAACTAATCCAATCGCGGCTTCGTTGTCATTGAGCTTCTCCACCATGACGTCGATTAATGTCGCAGCACGGTTGAGTTCGAGACCCATGAGCGCTTCAGCGGCTCTCGTATCTTTCGTGCGCCATAATTCAGCCAAGGCTGCAGCCGCAGCTTCAATGTTCGCCGCACCAGCGAGCACAATGGTGATGGCAATCGGGTCGTCGTCTTGAGAGACTTCAGCGACGACTTGGGCGATTTCGCTTCTATCAAGACGCGCTTGGAGACGGGCTGTGCGTTCGTCTGAAGATTCAGACGATTGCTTCACAGCGGCGTCAGCGTCCGCCTTTGCCTTGGCTGCGGCGTCGGCATCCGCCTTTGCCTTGGCTGCGGCGTCGGCATCCGCCTTTGCCTTGGCGGCGGCCGCGGCAGCCTCCTTTTCTGCTTGAGCCTTGGCTGCTGCCGCGCGCTCAGCTTCCGCCTTGGCTCGCGCGTCAGCATCCGCCTTGGCCTTGGCGGCGGCCGCGGCAGCCTCCTTTTCTGCTTGAGCCTTGGCTGCTGCCGCGCGCTCAGCTTCCGCCTTGGCTCGCGCGTCCGCATCTGCCTTGGCCTTGGCCGCGGCTTCCGCTTCGGCCTTGGCCTTGGCCGCGGCTTCTGCCGCTGATTTCGCCTTGGCGTCCTCTTCAGCCTTTTTGCGCGCTTGCTCCATCTCCCTCGCCTTTGCTTCCGCCGCTAACTTTGCCGCCTTGTCTGCCTCAGCCTTGGCTCGCTCTTCAGCTTTGCGACGCTCTTCAGCTTCCTTGTCAGCACGGCGTTTCGCCTCCGCCTTTTCATTCTCCAATCGCTTTTGTTCGGCTTCGCGTTCCTTGGCTAGGCGTCGCTTGTCCTCCTCCGCCTTGGCCGCGGCTCTGGCAGCTTCTTCTTCAGCGCGCTTCTTTGCCTTGGCAGCTTCTTCCTCAGCCGCCTTGGCTTTAGCCTTAGCATCTCTTTCAGCTTGTTCCTTGGCACGGCGCTGCTCTTCGGCAAGACGCTGTAACTCAACCTTCTTTGCCTCCTCCTCCGCGGCTTTGGCGCGTCGACGGGTTTCTTCCTCTTCCGCAGCCAACTTGCGACGCTTTTCTTCAGCCGCGGCGCGCTCAGCTTCAGCCTTCGCGGCAGCGATGCGCGCTTCTTCCGCACGTTTTGCGGATTCGATAGCCTCTAAGCGGCGTGTTTCTTCGAAACTTACCGTCTTGGACTCGATGACGACGTCGACGCGGCGTTGAGCCTCCGCCGACGCCCGTCTCTGATCTTCATCAGAGCGTCGAGCGTTCTCTTGAGAGTCAAAACTCATGAATTCGGCGTCCCATCGCAAGCGACGAGCATCAATTTCGGAAATCAGCGCCGCAAGCACGGCTTCAAGACGTCTAATTTCCACTTCAGCCGCTTGTCTGCGCGCGTCCTCCTCGGCGCGTCGGGCGCGTTCGGCGCGCACGGCTGCGTCGGCTTCGGCACAAATAGCGTCGCGGCGCTCATCCTCTGCGCTCGAACGAGTGACTTCCTCAGTAACCGTACGCTCGAGATCCACTTGTGACAGTGAGCGACGTTGTTGGAATGCAGCGTAATCTCTGGCGGCTTCTTCTTCGAGCGAGCGGAGCTCGGACACCAACGCGGCAAGACTCGATTCCGACTCTTGCTGCATTCGCCGAGCCTCTTGAATCATGTCGTCAATGTCTGATGCGAGTCGAGCCAGTCGTTCATCTTCGCCGAGACGACGGTTTTGCTCGTCACTGGCGCGCTTATCCATCACGGTTCTGAACTGCACACGACGAGCTTCTTCGCGTTCGTACAAAGTCTTCATGGTCAATGTGAACTCCTCAATGGCTCGCGTCGCGGCTTGCATCTTGGCGTCTGTTTCGCTTCGGAGCTTGTCTTCATCCGCTTGGCGTTGTGCCGCCGCATCGGCGGCTTGCTTGCGTCGCATTTCTTCTTTCGTCCGGATGAATTCTTCCTTGGCTTGAAGTTCAGACTTAAATTCATCGAGAATACCCGGGAGTTCTGCTTGGAATCTCGCGCGTCGCGCATCCTCCTTGGCGATGAGGTCATCGTCAATCTTTTTCTGCGCAGCAAACTTGTCGTCGACGGCCTTGCGGCGAGCGTCTTCTTCGGCACGGCGAATGGCTTCTTCACGAACCATACGTTGTAGATCAGTCTGCATTTGAGCACGTCGTGAGTTTTCACGCTCTCTCTCTGCGGCATCTTCGGCGAGGAGACGGGAATCGTCAGCCAAGGCTTGTTCACGGTTACGTCGGAATGATGCTACCATGGACGCTTCGCTCTCCAACGCAGACTTGGCAGCAGCTTCAGCATCACGACGACGACGCTCCATCTCACGGATGAATGCTTCGATTTCTTCACGCTTTTTGTTTACGTCGCGAATGTGCTCCTCGCGTCGTCGATCCTCTCGAGCTCGAAGTTCAGCTTCAGTGCGTTGTCTCTCTTCAATATTTGCTTTGAACTGCGCTCTCTTGGCAAGCTCGGCTTCCCAAGCGGCGTCTTCTTCCGCTTTGAGCTTGTCAATGCGATCTTGTTCAGCCTTGCGTCGAGAATCTTCTCTGGCAATCGTTTGAAGTTCGGCTTCGGCGGCGGCTTTGGCGGCTTGCGCCGCCGACGCTGCTCTCGCATCTTCTTGGCGACGACGCTGTTGCTCTTCGTCTTCACGACGCTTCGCTTCCAAGTCGAACTCCTTGCGACGTTGCTCTTCGCGTTCTCTGATGCGAGCTTCTTCTTCGGTGCGGCGGCGAAGTTCTTCCTGAGCGCGCGCGCGACGATCCTCTTCGGCAGCCAACGCACGAGCAGCGGCTTCAGCCTTCATGCGAGCCTCAGCCTCGATAGCGCGGCGCTTGGTCTCAGCAGCCATGCGTAAGCGTACTTCGTTTGCTTCCAAATCTCTGAGCTTCGTTTCAGCAGCCATGCGACGACGATTCTCAGCCTCGACGGTCTCACGTTCCTTTTGTAAAGCGGCGGCGGCGGCGGCGTCAGCCTCGCGACGTCGACGCTCTTCAATTTCGCGTCGCTTGCGTTCAGCTTCGGCTTCATTCTTCAAATTGATTGCGGCTTGGACTCTACGCGCTTCCTCCTCTGCGCGTCGGACAGCTTCTGCCTTCGCGAGCTCTTCTTTCGTCATCATGAAATCAACGTGTCGAGTATCCTCGACAGTGCGTCGCAAACCTTCTTGAGAATTGAAAATCAAGTTTCGCTTTTCGTCTTCGATGCGGCGACGCTCTTCAGCAGCGCGTCTCTCGGTTTCTGCTCTCGCGAGTTCGGCTTCCTTGCGCTCGTTATCGGCGCGACGCTTCTCTTCGGCGTCGCGTTGACGATCTTCAGCATCCTTAGCGGCGCGCGCTGCGTCGTCGTATGCTCTGCGACGACGCTCTTCAGCTTCAATCTTCTTCCGTTCGGCTTCTTTCGCAGCTTCGGCCTCGGCTTCGGCTCGCTTACGACGCATGTCTTCTTCGGAGCAGCGGCGGCGTTCCTCTTCTTCAATAATTCTGATTTGATCGAGCGCAGCCTTGTGTCGATTGTTGGCTTCGGCTTCGCGGCGCGCTTCCTCGGCAATGATACGAGCGAGTTCTTGAGCATACGCCGGACGACGTCTCTCCTCTTCTTCATACAAACGTTGACCTTGTTGTTTGAATTCTTCAAGGGCATTACGCATTTCATCGAGCTGTCGATCTTCGGCAGTACGCGCATCAGCTTCAACTTTGGAGGCGTTGCGAAGTGCGGCTTGGGCGGCGGCTGCGCGAGATTCCTCGGACGAAAGCGCAGCAGCGAGTTCCTCTTTACGGCGCTTAGCATCATCTTCAGCGCTTGCACGACGCATCTTCACCTCTCGATCAAATCGGATGATTTCTTCTTTAAGAGTGTTGATTTGTTGCTCAGCGCTGAGACGGCGAGAGTTCTCTTGATCACGGCGGCGGCGCTCTTCATCTTCTTGATCTCGAAGGCGTCTCGCCGCATCGTCTCGACGACGCTCTTCTTGAGACTGACGATCAGCTTCTTCGCGCTCAAAACGATCGCGCTGATCTTGAACCGCGCGCATTAACGCTTCATTCGCGCTGATTCTTCGAGCGTCTTCTTGGTTGCGAAGTCGCTGCTCTTCATCTTCAATACGAGCGTGGTCCGCATCCCAAGCCCGTCGGCGTTGTTCCTCAGCGGCGGCTTGAGATGCAGCTTGATCTTGAAGTCTTCTGAGATTCGCTTCTGATTCGTTTCGTCTACGCTCTTCTTCTTGCAACACACGAGCTTCGGCTTGATTCAAACCATTGGTTTGGGCTTCAAACTTTGCTCTCAACTCGTTTTCTTTGATGCGAGTCGCTTCAAGTGCACGGCGAGCGTCATCGATTTCCTTGTCAGCCTTTCGACGGCGAGTCTCGATTGACGATTGAACACCTTCAATCCGTTTCGTCATCTGCACGACACGATCTTTGGCGCTCGAAAGTCTGTCAGTGCTCTCGGTGAACTCTGCGTTGAGCTGGTTCTTCTGCTTCTCTGTGACCGTTCTCGTTGTGATGATTTCTTCCTCGTAAATAGCTTCGCACTCTTCATACATGCGATCTATTCTCTCTTTCTCAGCTCGGCGACGGCTGTTTTCCTTTCTTCGTAGCTCCGTTTCGACTTGAATAGCTCTTTCAAGAGCTTCCTCCGCCTCTCTACGTCGGCGATCTTCGTCGGCGCGACGTTCACGCTCAGCCTTGTCGATGTCATGGTAGACTTCATTCGGTAAAGTTTCACGATTCCGGCGTGGTGCACGCTTGGCGACCATTTCTCTTGTAACTGTTGTGGTCGTTCTTGTTGCGCCGTCAACCGCAGCAGTGACGGACGTGGTCACAGATTGTGCCACTTCGCCAACAGAAATCGCCGCTTGAGCAACCTGCTTTGGAGCTCGCTCAAGCAAGTGAATGAAAAGGTACACAATGAAAGCAATCACGGCGCCAATGATACTTGCGTATTCCATGTTCACCACGTACGTGTAGAACGTGCCATTTCCAGAAAAAGCACCAGCTTGAATCAAATATGACATCCCGGAGAGAAGGGACAAAAAGTTTGGCGCTGCGGCAACAGTGATGGCAATCATGGCACGCGGATTCACTCCATTGAAGAACCAGTACGGTCCATTCGGATCACGAGTCTGCATGGCTTTACGAGATAACTTACCACCGCGCATGAGCCAGTAGTCACACAAGATGACACCAAGAACTGGAGACACGAGTAAAGAGCCAACGCCAATAATCCAAGACGCTGCGGCAACAGTTTGCTCCCACATCAGGGACGCCGGAGCAAATAGACCAACGGCCACAGTCGTAATAATCGCCGCTTGCTTGGAAGTGATAGTCGTCTTCGAAAACGGAAGCTTGAACTCTTGCAAGTATTCTTGAGGACCGACAACGTTGGAGGCGCTGTTGGTCACAAGCGAAGCGACGGCGAGCGACACGAACATGATCGATGGCGGTGCTTTGGCCATAGCGGAAGCTATGATAGCGAAGATACCGGATAATATCGGTAACCAGAAAAACTGCCCGATTGGCGCCGTTTTCGAGCCCTTGATCCGCGCAGTGTAGTCGGGATAGATGCTCGCAAGAGTTACCCAAACGCCAACCATCAGCCAAGCGTGCTTCCAAAATTCAGCCGCCACATAGCTTGGCATTCCCGCAGCGAGCGTCGCACTCAACGTACTTTGAGGAATTCCTTGGCGCACGGCCCACGCCACAAAACCCGCAGCGATAGCCAGCACAGCTTGCCCAGAACCGATTAAGCGTGTCGCCGGAACCGTGCGAAGGGAAAGCGCGAGCTGGACGACCCAGAACATCGCGTACGCAGCTCCACGGACGATCACGTCGCTTTCAATACTCATTGCAATAGAAGTTGATTTGAATAAACCAAACACAGCCTCACCACCGACCAAAGTTTGAACGGCGTACAACAAGAATCCAAGTACGGCGCGTCCGAAATCAGCAAACTCTGCCCCCCAAATCCCAAAGCTCGATCTCGCCAAAATGGGCATGTTCAATCCATACTTCGCCGCAGGGTAGCCAATCGCACTGACGAAAGGCATTGCCATCAGCGTCCCCAACAGCGTAGCCCCACCGAGCTCGTACCACAACAACGGCGCCAACGTGTGCAAGTTCCAACGCACAAAGCCATACGGCACGGAATACATCACCGCACTCAACGCCAACGCCGCCCAAAGCGACAATTCGCGTCCACGCTTAATCGCATTCTCATCCGTCGTGGGCGGAATAATCAAATCCTCATCCCCAGCCGCAACTTCAAACGCCTCATCATCCGCGTCTTCGTCGGCCGCAACCGATCGATCGTCCCCATATCCCAACTTAATCGCCCGCACCACCGTCGTCCCACGCACGCACACCCCTCCACCGCGCGCAACGCACACTCCATCAATACCACTACTCCTCTTCATCGTCTGGCATCGAACAACCCTCACCGCGCGTCGCGATTCCCTCGATCGTCGCGACGCATTCGCTGCATTCACCACGCAATCCACGCGCGTTGCTCGCGAATTCACCGACGAATTCACCGACGAATTCACCGACGACGCGCGTGTCACTGCGCCCGGCATCGCCGCAGGCGTCATCATCATCGATGCCGCGCTGCGCATCGCTCAACTCGATGCCCGCGTGCGCGCTTGTGGCGCATTCGCGATCGCAATTCGCACAATTGCAATCCAATTTTCGCCCGCAGGGCTCGCGCAACCAAAGTTCACCTAGGGCTCCACGCCGCACTGTTCGCCGCGAGCTCACGCGGACGATGTTCGCGAAGACGACGACGATGACGACGATGATGACGACGACGACGCGAATGATGGATTCGCCCCGCGGTGCGTCGCGCGCGACGTCGGGGCGACGCTCGGCGGTCGTCGTTCGCGCGGCTGCGGGCGCCAAGACTGGGCCGTACGAGGCGAGGAATGAATTTGTGATCCGGGACACGGCGGATGCGGGCGTTCGAGCGCGATTCGAGGAAGAGATGGCGAAGCGTGAAGCTTTGGCGAAGACGCTTGGGTGTGAGTCGTGTGGGTTGAAGAAGATTTCGGCGAATGAGTATGCGTTTGAGCAGCGGTGGGGGAGCAAGGAGGCGTACGAGGCGTACATGAATCATCCAGAGCGCAGACGGAGTCATTTGACGGTTGGGGTGTGGCAACGATTGCCGAAGGATAAGTGGAGCGTGCCGGATAATTTTACGCCGGTGACGAAAGCGTAGTTGGCGGTGGTGATGAATGATAGCGCGCTGATTTGTAAATTTGGATGTTCTTCGCGTGAAAACAAACCATGTCTTTGTATCGTGTGATGAACAATTTTGTTTCTTGTGCTAATCGACTAAGTGTGCGCGTGTGTTTCGAGTAAAATGTCGTCGTCGTCATCATGCGTTCTACCGTGTTTACAGGGCACCAATTTTACCCTTGTAGAGATTGATGAAGACCTCGGGGTCCCACATTGGCGAGCCATTCGCGCCCGTGGCGTGCGCGTCTAGCGAGGACATGGCGGCGTCGATGGAATCTGGATCGACACTCGTCGCGGCATCTGGAGACAACAACAGTGCGGTTAAACCAGTGAGAATGAATATAGGCGCCGTCACGGCGCAGAACAGCACGACGTAGATGACGGATACGTATTCTTGTCTCGAAAGCACCCCAGACGTGTCGCCCATTTGTCGAGAAAAGCTTTGCCACTCGAGCTCGATGAGAACATCCAAAAACCACTTGCCTTCGATTTGTCCAGGCGGGCACAACGTGTTGTAAAACATATTCGTCGCCGTCTCTTCCGCGACTTGCTCCCATTCACGCTCAATCTCTTCTGGAGTTTCAAAGTACGACTCGTCTTCGCTCTGGCTTCCCGGCGCGGGGTCGGTGCGAAAATCGACTCTATCCTCTCGACTGATAATCATGCCATCGCGATTGACTCTATACGTCGTGCGACCAAAAAGCTCAAACCCCACATCACTGTCATCGCTTTCTCCTCGCGCTTTCGTGGCGACGATATCACCTACATCGACCGAGCCTTCGTCCAACCGCCGAACCGCGCCCTCGTGCATCGAATCCAACAACACGTTGCTCATCTTCTTCCCAAACTTCGCCCCATCCCACCGCGCGGTCCACTGAATTAACAACACCCCAGGCTCAACACACGACGCCCTTCGCGTCTCAAACCTAAATCTCTTCAACGAATCCTTCGTCGTCGAAGCAAAGTGCGTCATCAACTCGCCGTACTCGCGCGCCCCGCGCACCGCCCACACGTCGTTGTCGTACTCAGCATTCGCCGACAACATCTCCGTCATCGCCGCGAACGGCTCAGCATCGAACCCAGCGCGAAGCGCATTCGTCGTCGCCGTCATGCGATCCAACGCCGACGGCATCGCCGCCGACGACCCGCTCGATTCGGCCGATGCCGATGACTCGGTGCGCGCCCCATCGTCGCTCGCGGCGCGCACGACGCGCCGCGTCCGCCGCGTCCGCACCGTCGTCCGCATCAACCGCGGCGACGACCGCGCGGCGCGCGATGGTGCGCCCATGGTCGCCGTCATCGCCTCCACCGTCGTCGCCACACGCGCGCGAGGCTGTGCCAACCTCGGGACCGCGACCGCGTGGCGTCGCGTCGCGCGCGCGCACACGACAAAAAGCAAAATCCGTCACACTGTGTACTCACACGCCCCAAAGCCCTAGCCGAGGGACCGAGCCCTAGCCGATCGCGCGCGCGTTCCGTCTCTTTGCGACGCGCGACGTCCGCGCCGGCCCCGCCCGTACGCGACAGAACGACGAAACATGTCCCCTATGTTATCTCAAAAGGAGGCTGACATCCAAATGATGCTCGCCGCCGGGTGCCACCTCGGTACGAAGAATGTGGATTTCCAAATGGAGCGCTACGTGTGGAAGCGCCGGGCGGATGGGATCCATATCATTAACCTCGGACGCACGTGGGATAAGCTCATGCTCGCGGCGCGGATTATTGTTGCGACGGAAAATCCGCAGGATGTGGTGTGCCAAAGCGCTCGGCCGTACGGTCAACGCGCGGTGTTGAAGTTTGCGCAGTACACTGGTGCGAAAGCCATCGCGGGCCGCCACACGCCGGGGACGTTTACGAACCAAAAGGATGCGTTGTTTGCGGAACCGCGCGTGTTGATCTTGACTGATCCGCGCACGGATGCGCAGCCGATTTCTGAAACTGCGTACGTGAACTTGCCGACGATTGCGTTCTGCGACACGGACTCTCCGTTGAAGCACGTCGACATCGCGATCCCGGCGAACAACAAGGCGAAGCACTCCATCGGTTGCTTGTACTATTTGCTCGCCCGTATGGTGTTGCAAATGCGCGGCACGATCTCCCCGGCGAACCCGTGGGATGTTATGGTCGATTTGTTCTTCTACCGCGATCCGGAAGAGTTGGAGCAAAAGGAAGAGGAAGCCGCGGCTGCCGCCGCCGCGCCCGTGGAATCCGCCGGGTACAACGCCGTCGCGGATGCCGCGTACGGTGCGGAGTCTTGGGATGAACAAGTGCCGGCTGGCGCTGGTGGTTTCCCGGCTGCTGCTGGTAACTGGTCTGAGGCCCCGGCGCCGACGGGCTGGGATGCCCAGCAAGGCGGTGACTTTGGCTCTGGTTTCGGCGCCATGCCGCAAGGGTATTAAACCCATCGCTAAGAGGAGTTTTCATTGAAACTCTTTTTGTCCCGGTGATTTTGTTGCTGTGACGCCCGTCGTCGCACGCACGTACACGCTCGTTTGTTCTAGTGATACATCCGCCATTTCGTTAGGGGGGAGAATAGCTAGCACGGGCACAGATACTACTTTAGGTGAAAGTTGTAGTGAGCGAGAAAAATTTGACGTAAACACGACGCGCGTCGTCGCTACAAAAACTAAAAACTACAACTACTCCTACGACCGCTCATTAAACGCACGAACGATATTTCCTAAATTACTCTCAAACAACTCACACCGCACCGGCATCTCCACCTCATAGAATGGATTCTTCAGCGCGTAGTCGCAAAACGCCTGGTACGCCCGACGCAGCGCGGCGTGCGTCGTCGGCGATCCCGCGCTCCCTTTCACCGTCGTCACAAAAAACTTCGTCCCCGTCGAGCTCTGAAAACAAAACAAATCAAAAGTATCGCACTCCAAGCACTCAATCCCCGTACATCCACTCACGGGCGCCACCTTGCGCGAGATCGCGTGCAACGAATGCCACACCGACGCCAACCGCAACTGCGCATTGGTGTCCAACCCCGCCCCGCCGCTCTCGCCGCCCACGTCGTAGGTTTTCTGAAAAATCAACCCCCCAGACTTATTCACGATCCATATCGACGACACCTTCGCCACCGACGTCGCGCGCATCCCACGACCGCCCGACGATCCCCCGACGACCGAAATCAAATCAAATCAAATCCCCGTCGTCGTCGTCGTCGTCGTCTGCCGCGACGCGCGCCGATCGCGCCGATCGCGACTCGCGCCATCATCCATCGACACCACGCCTCGATCGAATGCACCATCCATCGACATCGCGCATCGATGTCGATCGACGGAACCCGCATGCGATCGCGAGACGTCTCGACGTGTCTCGGACATTCGACGTCATGGTCGACCCCGCGCGCCCGCGACTCGCGCGACAAAATCGGGTGTTTTGAGGTTGTTATACGGCGCCGCGATTTTTGTCGGCGCTGGCGCGCGGATGCGCGCGCGGGCGCGGACGACGGCGGCGACGACGACGCGCGCGACGTCACTGTTCGCGGGTTCACCGTCGCATCGCGCGCGTGACAATCTCGCGCACGTATATTCGCATCCACGCGCATCGCGCACGCACGTCTCGTCGCGCGCATTCACGTGGATTGATTGCCACGCCCGCGCCTGGGTTTTGAAAAAGCGACGCGAATGATGATGATGATGATGATGACTGCGGCGGCGCCGACGGCGACGACGACGGCGCGACGATCGCCGACGAGCGCACCGCGGGGACGCGCATCGCGCGTCGTCGTCGCGCGAGCGGGTAAGTTCCCAGCCCCGGGCGATCGCTTGTATAACTTTTCCGCGGGGCCGGCGACGCTGCCGATGGATGTGCTGGAAGATATTCAACGCGATCTGGTGAATTACAAGGGCACGGGGATGTCGGTGCTTGAGATGTCTCATCGCGGGAAGGATTTTATGGAGATTGCGGCGAAGGCTGAGAGTGATTTGCGAGCGCTGGTTGGGATTCCGGAGAATTATAAGGTGCTTTTTTTGCAAGGCGGGGCGTCGACGATGTTCGCGTCCAACGTGCACAACTTGGCGGGGGCGGATGACTGCGCGGATTACGTCGTGACTGGGGCGTGGAGTTCTAAGGCGCAAAAGGAAGGTGCGAAGATGTTGGCTAAGGCAAACGTTGCGGCGTCTTCTAAGGAGAGCAATTTTACGACGATTCCGGACGTGAAGGATTGGAAGTTGACTCCGGGGGCAAAGTTTGTGCACATTTGCTCAAACGAAACCATCGGCGGGGTGGAGTTCAAGGACGTGCCGGACGTTGGATCGTCCACGCTCGTTGCGGATATGTCTTCCAACTACTTATCTAAGCCGATCGATGTTGAAAAGTACGGCATTGTGTACGGTGGTGTGCAAAAGAACATTGGCCCGGCGGGCATGGGTATCGCCATCGTGCGCGAAGACTTGATGGGGAACGTTCGCCCGGACACGCCCTCCATGTTTGACTACAAGCTCATGGCTGAGAACGACTCGATGTACAACACACCGCCGTGCTTCACGTTGTACGTCTCTGGTCTCGTGTTCGCCAAGCTCCTCAAGGATGGTGGTTTGGCTGCTATGGAAAAGCGCAACATTGAAAAGGCAAACGTCTTGTACGGCGCCATCGACGGTAGCGGCGGCTACTACGTCTCTCCGGTTGACCCGAGATATCGTTCTTTGATGAACGTGCCTTTCACTTTGGCCGGCGGTGCTGATTTGGAGAAGAAGTTCCTTTCCGAAGCCAAGGCTGAGGGCTTTGAAGCGCTCAAGGGTCACCGTTCCGTCGGCGGCGCTCGCGCGTCCATTTACAACGCCATGCCCAAGGAAGGCGTTGATGCTCTCGCCGCGTTCATGAAGGATTTCCAAGCGCGTAACGCGTAAAATAAATAGAATCTACTACTTATAACTAACTACTAACTACTACTACTACTACTACTCATGCCGCTCGCGCACCCACCACGGCTCGTGTGCTTTGAATACCGTCCCGGCGGCGCCGAGAGACGAGTCTACGTGTACGTGGAGCTCCGACGCTTGCAAACCGAGGCGCTCATCCGGATTCTGCATGCGCACGTCATCGTCGCCGTTACCTTCACCTGGAGCTCGATACAACGTTTCGCCCACGAGAGGCGCTCCGAGGGCGGCAAACTGTCCGCGAATCTGATGCGTCCGACCAGTCAAGAGCTCGACTCTCGTCTCGTATTGATATTCGTCGTTCGCCGCATCCGTCATCCGTGCGCATTCTAACACGCGCAAAACGCAACGCTGCGGCCCACTTTCGCCGCCCCGTTCACCCGCATCGCGAATTCTAAGCTTGGCAATCTCTTCAGCCTCATCATAGTTCTCAACCAATTCGAAAAGCATCCGCCGCGGACCGCTCGGCGCGGGCACGCAGTCGTGCACGTGAATGCCGAGCGGGACTTCGCGCGTCGTCAGCACTCGATACACTTTCGTACATTCGCGCTTGGCAAGCATGTCACCAAACTCCTTCGCAAACGCCGATGTCTTCCCGAGCACCAACACGCCCTCTGTACCCACATCAAGGCGATGAATCGGCTTGAGCGTATCGCGTTCGATGCCCAACTCTCGCTCGAGCATCGCCAAACACGACTCCTGCACATTGTCCACCGTTGGCACCACGGACACGCGCGCCGGTTTATGCGCCACGATAAACTCCGCTCCGTTCACAAGCACACATTTTCGCCAATCCACGTCATACGCCGCGGGAAATCGCTTCGGACTCACGTGCACGCGCAAGTAATTCCCAACCTCCAACGCCAGCGCCACATCCTTCACCGTCAATCGCCGCGCGCGTTCACCGCGCGGCACGCCCCGCGTCGACCGTGGCGGCGCCGCCGGCGCCATCCACACCGCACCAATCTCCAACAACTCTTTAGCGCTCACGTCATCGACGCCATCGATGCGCGACGCGAGGTAGTCGAGCAGTCGAGCGCCGCTCGCGTGCACCACATGGTGCTCCACGCGCGGCGGCTGGGGCTCGCGCGGGACCGGGAACAGGCGCACGACGCCGGACGCCATCGCGCACGCGCCTCTACGCGTGCGCGCGACGGCGATGACGGTCGTTCGCGCCGTCGTCGTGGCGACCATGTCTGAGGATGAAAAAGTGCACCGCCGCCGCCAGACCATGTCGCGCGCGCTGTCGTCGCGCGCGCTCGGTGGCGGAACCGCCGTCGGCGCCGAGCGGTTCCGTGGTCGTCGTCGTGATCGTGGTCGTCGTCGCGCGCGCGTGGAGGCGCGGAATAGAATCTTGTTCGAGCCGCACGAGTGCGACGCGGAGGCGTGTGCGCTGCGTCGCGAAGATGCGCGAGCTGGACACATTCGCGACGTGTTGCGCGCCGGTTCGGGCGCACACGTGCGCGTGGGCGTGGTGAATGGTGGCAAGTACGATGGTATTGTCGAGGAGCACGCGGAAGATGGGGGCATGACGGTGCGATTGGGGGCGGAGGAGGCGAGCGCGGAGGCGAGCGCGTACGACGTGGATGTGTTGCTCGCGATGCCTCGGCCAAAGGTGCTTAGGAGATTATGGGCACCGCTCGCGTCGCTAGGCATCGCGCGAATCGTGCTCGTGAATGCGAATAAAGTGGAGAGATATTATTTTGACTCTTCGGCGTTGGATGTTGGGACGATTCGGGGGGAGATATTGCGAGGATTGGAGCAGGCGGGGGACACGCGGGTGCCGCAAGTCGGCGTCGGGTTGCGTTTGCCGCCCGTTGTCGATCGAGTTTCGGGCGTATTGTCGAGTGAAGATCCGAAAACGAATGGATTTGAATGGCTTCTTGAAGGTCAGCGCGGGTGGACGATGGATGCCGACGTTTTATTGCTGGCTCATCCGGGGCAAGGGCGGACGAGCATGGCGGATGCGTTGGAGCACGCGCGAGGCAAGCGCGTGCTGCTCGCCATCGGTCCGGAAGGAGGATGGACGGATTACGAGCTTGATTTGTTCGAAAACGCTGGATTCAAGCGTGTTGGTTTGGGTTCGCGAACATTCACGACGGATGTCGCGTGTATTAGTCTCGTGAGCGCCGTGCGCGAGCGTCAACAGTCGTGGTTGACGTAGAGGCGCGGCGACGTCTTTGTTTGTATTATATAGCTTTCTAGTGGTCGACGACTACGGTAGTACACATAGGTTTTGTTTAGGCCATCGAAAACACGATGTAAAGACAATAGAGCATCATGCACGGATAGGTGACAATCATGCGCTTACCCTCGGACTGCGGCATGGCTTTGATGAGCATCGTCGATGCCTTTCTCGAGCTCCACATGACGCACGTCGCCGCGAGCGCCATACTCAACGTCCCCGTCTTCGACGGTAAAAACAAAACTATCCCGCTATACACCACCTCAGGCAACAGCGCATATCCTAAAATACTCCCACACCTATTCAAGCCAATGCCTTCACCAGCGCCGATGATTTGATTCAACAACCAATACATCGCCAGCGACGCGAGCGTGCTCCAGCCCAAAATGTACCCAAAGTGCAACTTCCCCGCCAACAAATTAAACGCCCCCATGGCCAAGCAAAACAACAGCGGTCCAGCTAAATCCTCATCTGCGCTGTCTTCAATACGAAACGGATGGACGATCCCCATCGTTCGTCGATAAATCTGCTTCGGGTCCACGCCGAGCTCCTCCAACAGCGGCGCCTCGTCCTCGCCCGCGGTAAACGACGGCATTCGCGCGTGTCCATCACCAAACCCAAACCCCGAACCGCCGCCAGACGTCGCCGCCGACGTCTGCGCGTGCCCATACGCCCCACCACCGCCCCCACCAGACCCAGGATTCGCATACGCCGCGTAGTTTGGATACGCCTGCGCGTTGAAGCTCATGAATTCCATCTGTCCCCCGGGCGGTGGATGCCCCGCGCCTTGGTGCGCCATGGATGCCGATGCGCCGCTCGCGGCGCGCGAATGGATTGGAAACGCGTGCGGGTCTGTCGACGTCGTTCGCGCGCGCGTCTCGCGCCGTGGCGTCGCGGTCGAGGCGCGCACTGGCGCCGCATCCACGTCTCTCCGTTGCTCTGTTTCTGCGCTCGGGATCAATCCACCAATAATAACTCCGGAGCATCCAATTTTTCCTGGTCATGATTGGTCAAGAGTCCCCCCCACTCGGGGGCCCCGCGAGGCGACGAATTCGTCGCCGACGCCGAAGCATCCGTCTCTTTGCGACGCACGTAGACGCGACATGGTACGTATGCTCGCGCGAGAGTGTCAACGATGCGCGCGCACGCGTGCGTTCCGCGCGCGCCGAACGCGGCGCGGTCGCGCGCGCGCGTGGAGCGGGTCGAATGCGCGCGCGAGCGCGGACGCGCGGCTGGATCGAGCGCGAGGCGCGAGATCGCGCGTTGCGCAGACTTGAGCGTCGCGCGCGCGTGGTTTCGCGTCGCGCGCGCGTGCGAATGGTGTGCGAGTGTGGTTTGGTTACATTCGTACGCGCGTCGCGCGTGCGCGATGGTCGCACGCGCGCGTGCGGGGCGTGGAAGGCGTGCATGGGACAGACCCTAAAACACAGGCTTGGCGCCCGAACGCGCGTGAACTGACGAAATGATTGCGTTTTCCTCACACAGCCGTCCAACAAGACTTTCAAGGTTAAGAAGATTTTGGGGAAGAAGCAAAAGCAAAACCGCCCGCTTCCCCAATGGATCCGTATGCGTACCGGTAACACCATTCGGTACGTTTTTTGAGCGCGCGTTTAGGTTTTTTTGGCGCCTTTGACCGTCGCAAAACGGCAATCATCGCGGCGTATTTGATAGTAGCGCGCGTGTGTGTGACTTAGTCCGAGCACATCGTGTTTTTGTTCTCGTTTACCGCGCTTAAGATTACGGGATGGTGATCTTGAGTGTGCACGCGAGAGAGATTTCCTTTTGGACGCGCGAGACTGACTGAGAGTGTTTTTGTACGCGCGCAGCTACAACGCGAAGCGTCGTCACTGGCGTCGCACCAAGCTCAACTTGTAAGTGAGTGAGCGTGTTATGGGCGAGAACCCGCGTCGGATCCCGTATAGCGTTCATCACCGTCGCGCACCGTCGCGGTATCGCGCGTCTCTGATCACAGAGACGTCTCGCGCACCGCGCGCGCTCGACGGCGAACAAACTGGGATGCGCGCCGACGCGCGGTCAGAAACTTTAGCGGATTTCATCAATATGAACTAGTTCATGATATACACACTCGCGTGCCTCTCTGAAAAAGACAACACGTTGTTCTATCTATCGTTTCATCGTCGTCTACTATTCGTTACACATACGCGTTTCCTCGCGCGAAGAGATATTTCTCACCCGCCGCCGCCGCCGTCGCGCGTCGCACGCACCCAACCACCCCCACGCTCGCCAAATATCCCACCGCCGCACCGCTCACACCCCACCCGTCGCCGCACCCTCCGTCGTCGTCGTCGTCGCCGTCGCCCCTCCCCCATCACCGACGCTCGCCCCTCCTCGCGCGCCGCGCTCGCGCTGCGCCCGCATGGCCCAATCCGCGCTATCAAACCTCGCCACCGCGCGCGCGATGAGCTTCGGTTTCCCCACCGCGCCGTACTTGGCCTTAAACGCCTCGCTCGGCTCGCCATTTTCCGTCATCGTTATCGTCGGCGGCGTCGGCGTCGTCGCGTCGAGCGGCATGATCGATGCGATCGATGGGATTGAATGCGATGCCGCGTCAGCGTATGTCGGGCGCGTGTGGGTACACACACGCACAGAGACCCGTGCGGGTGCGTTCACGATTGGTCATCGTGAGGGGGTACATACACCGTCGTCGTACTCTGCGTCTGAATCCGCCGTGTGTGACGTGATTGCGTGATTGTGATTGTGTCACACACAGGCGTATGGGATACACAGTATGAGAATGAAGGGTCCATGGACCTTCGCGTGGGTGCGCTGTATAGGGGAACGATGGTGTAGAGTATGGGGACGTCGCCGGATGTCCGAATGTAGGGCTCGCGCGCGCGTCGCATGACGTCGTCGGTAGTGGTGCGACGACGACGACGAACGACGTCATACGTCGACGCTTGGCGCGCGGCGTGGCACGGTTCATCGTCACGAAGGTGTGCGTTCGCGGAGGACCGTGGTTCGTGCACCCGCACGCACGCTGACAGACGACAGACGAGAGGGTGTGGTTACGATCGGTCTCTTGGATTGATTTGATTTGATTTTTTGTATTTCGTTTTGGTGACGCGTCGCGCGTGATGGTGGTGATGACGACGACGATGACGGCTCGGGCGATGACGGTTCGGGGGGTGGTGTCGCACGAGCGAGGGGCGGTGCGCGCGCGGGGGCGCGGTGGGGCGAGGGCGGGGACGACGGGGCGGGCGCGGGCGGGCGCGACGCTGGCGGGACGCGGAGGACGACGGGACGCGCGCACGGCGTCCACGACTGGGGGTGCGGGTGAGGATGAAGGCATGGAGGATATGTCGTCGATGTTGGAGGCGGCGGCGGAGGCGGCGGATATTGGTTCTGGTGGGGGTGATAAGATTGTTGAGAAGGAGAACATGGTGAGCGAGACAATTGTGAAGAAGAAGGCGAGCCCGTCGACGGCGACGTCTTCGTCGAAGAAGAAGCCACCAATCTTGGCTGCGAATGCGGTGAATTTCGAGTTTGATCAAAAGAAGGTGGAAGAGCTCCTCAAGGCTGTCGGGGATGGCGCGAAAGATCCGGAAGTAGTAGCCAGAGCGGTGGCAGCGGTGGTCGCCGCGAGCACGGTGGCGACACTCGCAGCTGAGCCAATTTTAGCGGCGGCGGGCGCAGCGTCGGCGGTGGCTGTCATCAAGGCGCTCGAGCTATTGACTGGTGAAGATGAACTCAACGCAACGGCGTTCGGGGATTTATTGAAGAATCTCAACAAGGCGGTGAAGCCCGTAACTGACAAGGCGAAGGATTTGAGCCAACAAAAGTACGCTCAAGACGCCATCGAAAGGGTGAAAAGCGTGGCGGATTTTGACCGATCTTTTGATGAAGTTTTCGAAGGGTTGAACGAAAAGATCCCCACGATGTTGAACAAGCCAAAGAAAGAAGCAGATCCCAAGCCCACGCCTGTGGTTGAAGCCAAGGCTGCAGCGCCGCCGGCGCCGCCCAAGCCCGTGGAAGCGGTTGCGCCCAAGCCCGTGGAACCAGTTGCGCCCAAGCCCGTGGAACCAGTTGCACCCAAGCCCGTGAAAAAGGTTGCACCGCCCGCGCCTGCACCTGTGCCCACGCCCGCGATGGCGTCAACCGTGGAAAAGCCAGTGGAGAAGGTTGTCGAGGAGCCGAAGAAGAAAGTAGCGGTTACCACGGCGTGGTCGAACGACTTGTTGAAGTTGCAGTATAGTGAGCAAGTGATTGAGGATATTCGCGTTGCTGATGCTAATGCCCTCGAGCGTTCGCGAGCGCGTCGCCTTGGCTTAGACTTCACGCCGTTGCAGCCAAAGAAAATGCCAGAGACTTCAGTCACGTTTGTCACGGCTTCGGCTTCGGCTTCGACGCCCGTTACTCGTAGTGTGAGCTCGGGTGATTTCAAAGCAGGAGAAGTTGTTTCAGCTTTGAACAGCTCGAGCCCGCCTCAAAGTACCACCCAGCGCGTGCGCTCTGCGCTCGGTATTAGCCAAAAAGACGACCAACAGCCGGCGGTTCCGTCGAAGTACGTGCCGGCCCAAAAGCAGGAGAAGAAGCCCTCATGGTGGATGGTTTTCCTCGCCGCCATGGCTGCGTTTGCCTTATTTGCGTTCATCATTCGTGCGATGATTTAAGTGCGCTACCTTCGTATCTGATTGTGACATAATTTACACGCATATGCATAACTTACAAATTCCAATTCCATCTACGTCTTGAGTAAGATTTCGAGAATGCTATCTGGAGTAATGCGAAGCACGTCGTCGTCATCTGCTATGAGAGTGTCTGGGACTTTGAAAATCTGCAACACTTGTACCGGTTTGACTCTAAACTTTATCGCAATATCCTCCCGAAGCTCAAGGTACGTTTGGCGCCCGTAAGGAATCTCGCGGTAGTAGCGTTCGTTCGGAACCTTCACCTTCAACGTCACCGCAATGTCATCTGTGGCGACAATTTGCTTATCCATCGCCTTGGCACGTATGCGGCGAGTGTTATCAATGACCGTTGCAGCATCTTCCGGGCTAAGAACAGCTGCTTCTTGCAGCTCAGTGAAGAATCTAATCTTCAACGTCTCTGGTCGAAGCTTTGCTGGTACCGACGCCCGACGGTTGATGGTGAGATGCACGTCCAACAGGAACCCATGCTTGACATCATACACCATTTCCATCGTGGGCAAGTATCCCTCCCAGCGCGTGATGTCTTCTTCTGTCCATCGCACGCGTTGAAGTGAGTTCTCAGAATCAGCTATACCGTCTTCTCCGATGATTGACTTGAGCGCTAAATATTCATCCAACGCCGGCAAGTTGAGTGGCTTGTTTACCTTGATGCGATAGGAAATCGCCCCAGCCGACTTGTCGTCGATTTCCCTGGTTAAATAGTACACAGCGTACGCGACACCGACCCACACACCTATACTTAAAATGAACCACACGAGCGGTTTATTCATGAATGGGTCGACGATGTACGCTCGAGCCCATTCGGTGTGCACCACGCTCCACTCTCCGGTGATGCGGTCGAGGAGTTCAAACGCCAACAATCCCGCGAAGATGAATTGCATCGTGTACAAGCTTGTGCCTTGCGTACTATTTGATTTGAGCTGCATCAACATATCTCCACTATTGCCACGAATATCCTCTTGCAAGCGCAAGGACTGCGTTTCAGCAACAGTGTCAACCATGATGCGCAAACCCGTGATTTCCTCTCGGGCCGCGACGAGAATTTTGCGCATATCCTCCACACGCACCACCAAGTCATCGAGCATGACTTTCAAGTTGAGAATCTTGTATAATCGTAAACCGCTTTCGTCCTTTGGCACGATACGAATGCTCGTGTCTTGCTCGATGGACTCTTTGAGGTACACTAAGATTTCTTCGAGCAAAATAATGTCTCTAGACGTCTCGGCGAGCGTGTGACGAATGTTTGCCACGCTATTTGGATCTTCTTCGTGATGGTGAATCATCTGTCGAGCGAGCTTGAGAATGTCGTCCGTCATAAAAATGCGGTTAAACACGTTGTGTACAAAGACATCTCGCGACATGAGAGACAAATACATCAACATCACGGGCTCCTGAGCCTTGGCGTTCGGGCCGATGAGCAAGATACCGTGTGAACCAGTAATGACGACATCACGTTCGCTCAAATCGTGCGATTCGTGGGTGTCTCCGAGCACTTGTCGTAATTCGTTTTCGAACGCATCTTTATCCATGTACATATCCGCAGCTTGCTGCGGCGTCGCTCGCTCTGCAATTATGACGTTAATTTTATCACGTCGTTCGGCGTTTCCTAAGAAGACGGTTTGCAGTAAATCCCGCTGGTGATCACTCAAGAGCGAATCTAAAATAGTACTCGAGTCCATGTGCACGTCAACGAGTAAACGCGCGAGGTTATCGAGAGAAATATTTTCCAAAATTCGATCCATAACCGACTCAATCATCAATCCGTGCACTACAGTGCCATCTTTTCTGAGATGAATCCCAAAGTGCTCAATCTGAACGATGCCGTCATCTTCGGGAAAGTGTACTTGCGCTTCGATGTTCGTAAATGTCGTCATATCGTGATCGAGAATGTTGACATTCGTCAAACCAGCTGGAATTTCGCACTGCGCGTTGGTGGACTCGTGGTCGACTTCCGGGGTGAAAAAACCACCTTGGCATCGATCGTTAGATCCAAGCTTCATATTGAGTTTGACGATTTGATTAACCCCGAATGGAATCCACTCACCAACGAGTACAGTGACGTTTGAAATCGTAATCACCTCATCCAAGTCGTCACGAATTGTGCTATCTTTAGTGGCGCTTTCAGACGCGCGATGTGAGTTTGACGACGTCATTGGCCCGCCAATTCGTCGTAAGGCCAATGGCAAATACGGTGACACAACGTAAGAAACATCTTCAACATCCGTAATCGTAGACTCGAACGAAATCGTATCATTACGTAAATAAAACGTCTCATCTTCCCACGCCACTTGCAACAACTTGCCATCGGCGACGCACAACTCATCGACGAGCTGCCTGTCCTCCTCAGTCATACGCTTACTCACCAGCGCTAAACCAGCAGCAGTAATTTGAAACGCTAAAACGCTCTGGTGCTCACTCGAACTCAATCGCAAGCCTCGAATGAGCTCACCTTCGATCAAATCATCTAAATCATCCACGCCTTCTTGCGACACGTTGAGATACACGCGCGTATTCTTCACCACCGTTGACTCTGGCGCGTAATCATACTCGAACACCTTCTGCACGATGCCTTCATAAATCAACACAAGTAATGGCAATTTCCTCACCCACTGTTCTTTCTCGTACACCGTCTGCGCACAGTTGGAGTACTTGCTCACCAAATATAACAACTTCAGGTGCGACACCGTCCAATAGTCGTCATGAAACTCTCGCTTGACTTTCGGCGTGAGCTGCGACGTTCCAGCGCGCGGATCCACCAAAGGTTTATCATCATAACTCATCAATCCTCTATTCGCCCCGAGCGGGGCTCTGGCGATCGCCCCGTCGTCGCGCGCACCAAAGTTCTCGCGCGTTCCCCCCGCGGCTCTCGCCGAGCCATCGTCGCCCTCTCGCCGCGCATTCGCGCTCATCCGCGCGCGACTCGCGGCGACGAGCGCCTCTTGCGATTGGCGCGATCCCCTTCCAGCGTCATGCGCGATGTCCTCGTGCGACATGGGCGATTTTGGCGCGCGTGCGTGCGCGAATGACGACGGGCTACACGATGCAGGCCGTTGAGTCGATTCGTCACGCCGCGCGCGCTCGACCGCGACCGCGAACGATCACCCCGCGTCGCGCGCGCGGGGGTTGGGAAAATTATTTCCGAGCGAACTCGCGCGCGCACCGCCGCCGCGCGCGCCGCGCGACGCTCGAGCGCGCGTTGGAGGTGCGAAAAACGCACATCGACAGCGCCAGTCAACGACGCGCCGCCCGCGACAATCACCCGATCGCGCGCGCCGCGATCGACGCTCGATCGCGCGAACGATGTGCGACGACCCGAAGTGGGGCCCCGACGAGCAATTCGGCGCGCCCGAAGTCACCTTGCACACCTCGCACGGGCCCGTCACGCTCGAGCTGTATTACAAGCATGCGCCCAAGACGTGTCAAAACTTTTTTGAGCTCGCCAAGCGCGGGTACTACGACGATGTCGTGTTTCATCGCGTGATTAAGGACTTTATGATTCAGGGCGGCGATCCCACGGGCACGGGTCGCGGCGGTGAGAGCGTGTTCGGAGGGAAGTTTGAGGATGAGATATCTAAAGGGTTGCGTCACGTCGGGGCGGGGATTTTAGTGATGGCAAATAGTGGCCCGAATACGAATAAGAGCCAGTTTTTTATCACCTTGGCGCCGACGCCTTGGTTGGATGGTAAGCACGCCATCTTTGGACGCGTGAGTTCGGGGATGAGCGTCGTGCGGGCCATCGGGGCGGTGAAGGTTGACAAGAACGACCGTCCGTTGAAGGAGGTTAAGATTTTACGTTGCGAGTGCGACGACAAAGGATTTAGCTGGTACTAGCGTTTGTTATTCATACAATGTTGTTTAGTGTAGACGTGTGTGTGCGTTAGCACAAATCGTCGGCGTCTTCGTCGGTGGTGTCCCCGGCCTTGCCTTGTCCACCCATTTCGGCAGCGACGCGCGCGACGTCGTGCGCAACGTTTGGAAGCTTCGCCGCGAGTCTCGTGAACGCCACGTCTAAAAATCGCAAGCAACTCGATTGGGCCACTGTTGATTTGATCGCCTCCACGTCCGCATCGCGGTAGGCATTGAGTAACTTGTATGCCGTCTCGCGCTCTTCGCTCTTTTCAAAATCTGGAATTTCGCACACGTCGGCGTACGTTGACTGCGCACCGATGCCATCTCCACTATACAACAGCGCCACAATCGCGCTCAGATATGCCTTAGCTAGGGAATTACTTTGTCCAGCTCTTGAGCACGATTCAGCGTATTTCAAGCACGCCTCTGCGGCATCCGTGTACTCGCCCGTGCGCGTCAGCTGCGCGCACAGTCGTCGGTGATGCTCGCCCGCGTACAGATCCTTTTCATCCTCCTCAAAAATCTCCAACGATCTTCGCAACAACGCCGTGGACGTGAATAAATCACTATCCTCGACTAATCGACTCGCCCGACTCATCGCTTCGGCGCCGACTTGCACGCGATTGGCGCTCGCGTAGGCTTCCGCCGCGCGTTCGGCGAGCGCGAGCACCGCGGCGCCATCCATGGGAACCTTTTTCACCGCGCTCTCACACGCGCGTTCGAAGGTCTTGCCGGCGTCCCAGTAGTTTGTCAATAACAGCGACGCTTCGGCGGATTTCTCTTCGACGATTGTGGCGGCGGCGTAGTCGCCAGAGGCGCGGTATAGCCTCGCGGCTTCAGCGTAGAGGTCCACGGCGCGATCGTAATCTGGCTTCCATCGCGTCAACGAGGGTTTCATGAACGCGTCAGCCTTTTCGGCGGTTTTCCTAGCATTTATTTCATTCGTCGATGGCATCTGTGCGGCGAGCGTTGTGCGGAACGTGCGCTAGGTGAGCGTGCGAGTTGTGCGGTGGCGGTTAGAGTTGGCGAGGCGTTTTGACTATTGTTACTGTGTAAAGTATTGAAATGCTAACGCAAGAGTGGCGATTGATCAATCGCACCTAATCAGTATTCTTAAACGATGAGTCGTACGACGCCGCGGGCTCGAGCTTCTTGGCCTCGACGAGTTTGCGAACCGCCTTCATGAAGTCATCCTGGATGCAATAGTCGCGGTCGTCTCGAATCGCAAACATGCCCGCCTCTGTGCACACGTTGCGCATATCCGCCGCGTTGAACTCTTCGGCGATTTTGGAAATAGACTCGTAATCAATATCACCCTCTTTGTTTATTTTCTGGGCGTGAATCTTTAAGACTTCAACTCGGCCTTGTTCGTTTGGCAAGGGGATTTCAATCTTGCGGTCCAAACGCCCCGGACGCATGAGCGCGGGATCAAGCACATCCGGTCTATTCGTCGCCATAATCATCTTCACCTTGCCCAAAACATCGAAACCATCGAGTTGATTGAGTAACTCCATGAGCGTACGTTGAATCTCACGATCGGCGGATGTACCTTCAGAGAAACGCTTACCGCCGATGGCGTCGATTTCATCCATGAAGATGATGCACGGTTCGTGGTCTCGCGCGTACCCGAACATTTCCCGAATCAATCTCGCCGATTCACCAATGTACTTATCAACTATAGCGCTAGAAACAATCTTCAAAAAGTTGGCGTCAATGTTACTCGCAATGGCTTTTGCGAGCAGCGTCTTTCCCGTACCCGGCGGACCGTACAGCAGCACCCCCTTTGGCGGCGCGATACCCACACGTATGAATAACTCCGGGTTCATCAACGGCAACTCGATCGATTCTCTCAACGCACGAATTTGCTCTCCAAGACCACCAATTGAGCTATAATCCACGTGCCCAGAGCTCTCACTCAACATGTTAAACACCAACGGGTCAACCTCGCGAGGCAACGCGCGCATGATCGTCAGCGTCGTCATGTCCAACGTCACCCGCGTTCCATTCACCAATTTTGACTTATCAAGCTTAGTCCTACATCCAACAACATATCGCGGACCACTGCTCGCCTTGACAATAAACCGATCCTCGTCTAATTGTCGCAAAACTTCCCCGATAATCTGCCCCATCGACTGCAGCGCCTTCAAATCATCCTCCGTCTTGTCAAACGCCTTTCGCACGTTACGCAACTCATCTCTCGCGGCGCGAACGCGACCATCGAGTTCCTGTAAACGATCACACGCACACACACGCGAATGGATTGGTGAGTACGAGAACGCGCACGCGTCGCGACTGAACGATCGATCATTCCCGGCAGTTGAGATCAAGCACGCGAATCTTCCCCGCGCACGCATCGACGCCATCAACGATCGCGCGCGACATCACGCCCTACCTTATGCTGCAACAACAGCCCAGAGTACTTTCTCAACGCCTCGCGCTTGGGATCCGGCGGCGCTGGCGTCGGGGTGGTCATCTCAGCGTCCGTGCCGTCCGTGGCAGTCATGGCGCGAGACGCGTCCGAGTGTCAACGCGCGCGCGACGCGGTGAGACGCTCGCGTCGGCGGCGTCTAGTGACGACGTACGTTGATCTGCGCTCGCGTTCGATGCGCGCGGCGGTCGTCGCGTCGCGGTCGCGAGGCGTACAGTGCGGATTGAAACTCAAACGAAGACTTCATTTCCATGCCGCGCGACGTCTTCGTCAGCGGACGCGTGTGCTTGCTAGGCGAGCACACCGACTGGGCGGGGGCGTTGGGCGGACGATCGCCGGGACGGTGTCTCGTCGTCGGCACGCGCGAAGGGTTGCATGCGACGTGCGATTACGGTGTTGATGCGTACGCGTTTACCATGTCAGCGATCGACAGCTCGGGGGCTCGAGCGACGTTCGCGTGTGATTTGCGCGATCGCGAGCGATTGAGCGACGAAGCGCGCGCTGGTGGGTTCTGGAGCTACGTGTGTGGTACGGTGTTGGAGGTGTTGGATGCGTATGGGGATGGTGAGGGGTGTGAGAATTTTAGACGCGGCGTCGCGGTGCGCAACTACTCGACGACGTTACCGACGAAGAAAGGACTGTCATCTTCAGCCGCGGTCTGCGTTCTGATTGCGAGGTGTTTCAATGAGCTGTATTCGCTTGGTATGACGACGACGGATGAGATGGCGTTGGCCTACCGTGGAGAGAGCGCGCGAACCCCCAGCGCGTGCGGTGCTATGGACCAGGCGTGTGCTTTCGGCGGAGGTCGCGCGGTGGTGTTGACGTTTGACAAAGGTTCGATGGACGTGCGCGAGGTTGAGTGCGCGGGAGATATATGCGTGCTCGTGGGTGATTTGGGGCGGGCGAAGGATACGGTGACGATTTTAGCGAGCCTGCAGTCGGCGTTCAAGGCGGGGCACGAAGGCGCGCTCGAAGCATTCGGGCCTAAGAATGAAGCGTTGATTACGCGTGCGCTCGACGCGATCAAAAATGGCGACGCGCAAGCACTTGGAGTCGTGTATACGGACGCACAGCGCGTGTTTGATTCCGTCGGTCGAGAGCTATGCCCGTCGGAGCTCGACGCGCCGGCGCTGCACGCCGTGCTCGAAGACGAGAAGTGCCGAGCGTTATCTCATGGCGGCAAAGGAGTCGGATCACAAGGCGACGGATGCGTGCAGTTCGTGTGTAAATCGTCCGCCGCCGCGGATGAACTCGAAGCGTATTTAAAAACCGCGTACCCAGCCATGGGGACGTTTTTAAGAGTGAGGTTGGGCGCTCGATAAAACCATTAGATGATAGAGTAATATTACTGTACACGTTGAACAACGGTTACAGCGCTTTGGCAAAGCATGTACAACCCTATACATTCGCGCCCACGCGTCCGTGTCGTGACGTCCCTCGCCGTCGTCGTACCGAACGTCACCCCGCCCGCCCGATCCGTCGGATGCGATATGAACCGTCTTTTTATCCACGCCTCTCGAGAGGGGTGCCCCCTAATTTAAAATCCAAAACTTTTATGTTTCGCGACGGAACACACAAAAATTCCAGTACTCATACTCTAGTGGTACATACAACCATGTAAAACACAACATTTGGTAAACACCCGATTTTGAGTTTTTTAGACACCCGATTTTGGAATTTTCGCGGCAAAATACGCACCCACCCCCCCACGACGGTTCGCGTGGATAACGCGGCGTCCACGTCACCCAGGCGTCACAATTTGTCTTGCATCGCAAACCCACCACCCGTCAACATGTTCTCTATCGTTTCCAACGCCGCGTGCGCGCGTGTGATCACCACCACCAAGTTTACCACGTCCAAGCGCAACGTCGCCGCGCGGTACGTCGTCGTCGATGCGTTCGAACGCGCGTTTTCGAAGCCCCCCTCGTGTGGGTGATTTGTTTTATCTCTCGTGGCGCGTTTCTCGCGCCAGGAAGGGCGTGTGGAGCGTCGTGCGCGTGATGCGCGCGCGCGCGAGGCGCGAGTTTTGGAAAATGTCACGCGACGCGGTGTCGCTCGAGGAGGAGTTTCGGAAATTTTTGGGTTTTTGGTTTGTGTCAGAGGGCGCGCGCGCGCGCGCGCGGCGTCGCGCGCGGCTCCGCGCGAGCTCCGGTATTTTCTCGGTATTTCGCCGCGCGAGGTTGTAGTTTTGCCTGAGCGACACATGCACATTGTTTTTGCTGACGATTTTATGTATTTTCACATCCACAGTGGTTTCGAAGATTCCGTCGCGGGTAAGTCCAACTGGAACGCCTACGAAGGTTCGTCCGAAAAGGTGCTCACCAAGGAGGAGCTCGCCGCCAAGAACAAGGCTGAGGACGAAGCCGCCGCCGCGCGCCGCGCCGCTTCCGCCAAGAAGATGGCTGAAGAACGCAAGAAGGCTGGTATGTAAATAATTTGCATATCCAAGTCTCGTTGTTTTGTGAACACTTCCATGCGCGCGACGGCTTTGTCGCGCCCTTTAAATATCCACGGCGCCTTGTTGTAACGTCATCGTCACTCAATTCGCTCAAGTTTTCGTCATCTATTAGAATTTACACAACTACAAACAACAACAACGCGGCATCAATAGTACAGGCATTACGTGATCACGTCGTCGTCTCTGCTCGTGTTCGCGGCATCCCTATTCCATCCGACGGCTTCCGGGCGACCGGCGTCTTCGTTTAAAGACTCAGCGATTTCGCGATTACTTGGCTCATCATCCCATTCGCGCACGACAGACGACCCATTGGCGTTAAACAGCATCCATCGCCCCGGGTATCGTCGCACGAGCGTGCCCTCAACGCCCGCCGCCGAGCGCGTTCGTCGGCACGCGTACACCTTTTCCCAAGACCATTCGCTCAGCAGCGCCTTTGCGTCCCGCTTGAGCTGGAATTCCCAAGGTTGTCCCACGCTCTCGCCGTTCCCGCTCCAAAACGCATTCACGACAACTAAAATGTGCGATTTCTCCGTCACCGTCTTCCCATAGTCACCTCTCGCGAGCTTTACGAGGTATTCCATCGTGGTATCGCTGGGATGCGTCACGCACGTCATCGACGAACCAACCTTCCACACGCCCATGCCATCCGCATCGCGGTCGAGCAACCCAAGATACTCCGTGGAATCATTGTACCCATCAAGCATGTCGTTCTCGATCAATCGCTTGGTCACGCGCAGGCGCTGCGCCATGCCGCCGCTCCAATCCGCGGCTTGGCCGTGTACGCCGAGGTAGACGATGGCATCCTCGTCGCCATCTTGCGCGTCCGCGCGAGGCAGCGGGAGCTCGACGCGCACGCGGCGAGGCACGGACGACTCCACTGATGATGCACGTATCGTTCGCAACACCGCGCGCGCCTCAGCGGCGGCTGCGGCGCACGTCAGCGGCGGAGGAGCTATCGATGATGAGGACGCGGTCGCGAGTGCTGCTCTCAGAGTCGCACGTCGCCCACGCGCAGTGCGCGCGCGTCGCCCGTCTCGCGCACCGCGGGCGACGCACGAATGCAATGTCTCGCTCGCCGCGCGCATGGCTCTCGCGGCGCTTCGTCCGTCGGCGTCGTCGCCGTGTGCCGGGACTACGGAATCACCTTTAACATCTTGTACGTCGCGCGCTCAGTCCGCGACGCGCGTCGTCAGAGCGCCTTCGCCGCCGCGCGTCGCACACCGCGCGTCGTCAGAGCGCCTTCGCCGCCGCGCGTCGCACACCGCGCGCGTCAAACGTATTCGCGTCGGTGATGTCCGCCGCGGACCACGCGCGGCGCTTCAGCCTCGCCGGGCAGACCGCGCTGGTGACGGGTGGTACGCAAGGCTTGGGACGCGCCATCGTCGAGGCGTTAGCGCACGCCGGATGCCGCGTGTACACGTGCGCGCGCACGGCGGCAGATGTGGACGCGGCGACGGCGGAGTGGCGCGCGCGTGGGTTGGATGTCGTCGGGTGCGCGTGCGACGTGAGCGAGGCCGCGGCTCGTGAGGCGCTCGCGCTCGCCGTGGCGCGCGCGTTCGGTGGGACATTGAATATATTAGTCAACAACGTCGGGTTCAACATACGTAAGCCTACGGTGGAGTTTACGAAGGAGGAGTACGCGCGTTTGATGGGGACGAATTTAGAGGCGACGTTTGAGATGTGCAAGTTGTTTCATCCGTATTTGAAGGCGAGCGGGCGCGGTTGCGTGGTTTTTAATTCCTCAGTCGCCGGTTTGACGTCGATTCAAACGGGTACGTTGTATGCCATGAGTAAAGGCGCGATGAATCAGCTCACGCGAAGCTTGGCGTGCGAATGGGCGCCGGATAACATCCGAGTCAACGCCGTCGCGCCGTGGTATACCAATACTCCGTTGGCCAAACAAGTGCTCAAGAATAAAGTGTATTCCGACGCCGTAACGTCGCGCACGCCCATGGGTCGCGTAGGTGAACCTCACGAAGTAGGGTCCGTCGTGGCGTTCTTGTGCATGCCGGCGAGCTCGTACGTGTCGGGCGTCGTCGTGCCCATCGACGGCGGCTTCACCTCGCACGGCTTCATTCCGCCAAAACTCTAGCGATTCTTTGTGTAGTAATCATCATGTAGGCGACTAATCGATAGCAAATGATTATTGTTTGATTTTTAACGCCTCGCGCGCGCGTCTGGGCGTCGAGAATGCGCCATTTACCGATCGATGACGTCGACGCTTTGAACAGCTGCGTCCCGCGCCAGCGTTGCGGCACAGTTCGACGCACACGCCCGTCATGTCTACCGCTGCGCGCACCGCGCACGCGAGCTGCACGCATAGATGTTCAACACACACACGCGCTGGCGCCTCAACAGCGCGTCGCGCGATCACTGCGCGCGCGTCGAAAGTGGATAAAGAATCCATGACATTCATGGAGCGATTACGCTACGAAGTCGACTTAACGTTCAACCCGCGCACGGCGGGTGCGAAGATTGCTGGAAGATGTCCTGATACTCAAACACGTCCGAGTGAAGCCGATCCGGACGCAGATGCGGCGATGAACGCCACGTCTGAAGGGTTTGACGTGAAGTTGTTCAAGGAGGCGTTGGAGCGACAAATGTTGGAGGAGGAGGACGACGTCAAAGAAGCGCGCCAGGCATCGCTCAAGGCGGCGCTCAACGCCGTCGTGATCGATCGCGATGACAGCGAATTGGAATGCGTCATTCCCGATATCGATGACGAGGAGGAGGACGAGTATGGGTACGCGTTCTCGAATGAGTCGGATGAGCCGCTGACGGGTCGAGAGCTCGCGTTGCTGTGCTATGGAAAATACGACAAGTTTCACGACATGGCGATTAAGCACGTAAAAATGGGCAGTGGCATGCGTCGATGGGTGTCGTTAAATTTATACGTCGGTCATTTAGGGCAACGATCGTATCCGGCGACGGAGGAGACGTATTTAGAGCAACTCGACGCCATAGCGTACATGATTACGAGTTGGGGGCAACAGCAGTACACGCGCGCGTTTTTTAAAGAGAAGAGGATCGCAAGGCGCGGATTGCCGTCAACGCCGCGCGTGGATACGTGTGTGACGTTGCAATTTTCGCGCTCGCCGACGTGGGATGACGAGCTTGGTGATGAGTATTTCGAGTTTTAGTGCAATGCAGTTTTATCTTATTTTTACATGTCACAACTCTGGCGGCGGCAGCGCCGCTTCTCGCGCCCACACAGTCTTCTCCGGTAAACCCGAAACGTCGAGCACGATCCTACGTATATCAACCGTCCACTCCACGTCCGCTTCGCGCGCTAATCGCCTTAAAATACCCACCGTCTCTTCATCCGCCGGCGCCGTCCACGCGAGCGACGCGTGCGGCTCCGGGTCCTCGTAATACTCTGGCAACCCCATCGACGCACACACCTCGTTCACGCGAGCTATAATCTTCACTAAATCCGCTTTCCCAACATTCTCCGCATCACTCGCGTGCTCTCGAAACCCTACCGCGACGAATACCCGCGTCTCGTCGTCGTTGAGGAACACGCGCGCGGCGTTAAACGTCGCCGTCGTCGCCTCGCACTCGAGTAAACCAATCTTCAACGCCGCCCGCATCGCCTCCACGCGCTCGTACGTGATCGGAAACACTCTCGATAGCGACACGTGCGCGTGTGCTGACGTCGATACCGCCTCGATGCCGCGTAATACCGCATCATCGTCATCCACTCCACACGCCTCGAGCTGTGGCACTTCAACCGTCATGCGCCGCAACGTCTCCATCACCCCTCGTGCGTCGCTCGGCCGCGGTACGGGCGCGCGGACGTGCGTGGCAAAGTTCCCATCCACGTGCGCGAACGCGCGCGCGCGGCGTGACGACGACATGGAGGCGGCGCGCGCGCACCCCACGGCGCCACTTTTTGACGCATCCGCGCGCAGCCACGAGGTACGACTCGTACATCGCGACACCGCGCGCCAATCGCGCCGCGCGCGCGATGCGCGCACGCAGTGACGTCTTTTCAATAATTCACGCCCGCGTCCGCGTCGCGCCGTCGCGCCCGCGCTTCGAATATCGCGCGAATGCATGCAGAGGGGAATGAGTGCGCATTCGCATTCGCACCAAAAGACTGAGCTCTCGCGTCGTTTTCGCCGCACATCGCACACAGCACACGTCATGCCGAGTAAAAACTTGCTCGTGAAAATCTTACGCATCGTGCCGTTGGCGCTGTACTTGCGCAGCGCGGCGTGTAAGTTTGCTATTCCTGCGTTTGGGTGCGACGGTCCGCTCTGCCCCGTCGCCGTCGGGAAGCCAGGAAAGTGCGTCCCGAGCGCGAATACGGCGGAACAGTACGCCTGGTGCGAGCACGCGTGGACGCCTTGGGCGAATAATTTGTTGCAAAAGGCGCACGTGCCGATCAAGGTGAAGTGCTCAAAGGCGAATGGGTATGAATTCGCCAAGGTTATCGGCGCGTTGGAGGTGGCGGGGTACGCGGCGCTGTGGGCCAAGCCGGCTGAGGGCGCGTTTATGCTGACTGTGATTATGGTTGGTGCAATTCACTTCCATATGACGCAGCTTGGGGACAGCGTGGACAAGCTTATGCTTCAGTTTGCGTTACTCGCGGCATCGGTGGCGATTATGCTGTTGAGCAAGCCGTCGTCGGCGCCGGCGGCGAAGAAATCGACGAGACGGACGGCGAGTTCGCGCAAGAAGACGGCTTAAAATTACATGTTACGTGCGGACCTTCGTCACACATGATGCGTTTCGTATTTTGTCAGTATTATGAAACATGCATATTTTACACAATCTCTTAATCGTCGAGCGCGCGCGCGAAAAATGCGTCGCACGTCGCCGTGGAGGCGTTGAGCGCGTCTGGTAAAACGTCGCACGCGTCCAAAAGTTCTTGCGCATCTTCGGCGTCTCGAGCATCTTGGAGCCATTCGAGCGCGTCTTCGGCGCCCGCAAGCATGCCTGCGATGTCACCGAGTCTATCAATTAAACGCGCGCGTTCTGTTGCGTCGTTAGATTCGCTCAGAGCGACGCGCGCGTCTGACGCGATGGAGACTGCGGTGCCGCGCTCGGGACGACGTCTCGGCTTGAACCATTCATGTAACTTGTTAATCAATCCAAAGTAAATGAGCAACGGTCGAACCATGGCGAATATATTGCCGCTTGTAACAAGTATGGGGTCGTTATCGCTCGGATATGACGAAATTCGAGCGCATCCGTGCGTCTTGGCGTGACGAAGAATTGAAATCAACGCGTTGCGTCTCGCCGCGCTCCATTTTTCGCTCGTCCACGTAATCACGGTAAGCACGAGAGCTGCTGGAAGGACGTGCCCGCTCGCGTCATCGTCGTGCCAGGTCTCTTCTGGCGAGCACAAGCGGTCGAGAAGGGCGTGGAACTCTTCCAATCCTTTCTCGGGCGCGAGCGCGACTTGATGCACGGCTAAACGTACGAGCTGAGGCAAGAGGTGCATGTTGCTTTGCTTTCCACCGCCTCGGCAATCCGTGCTGAATGATGTATCCATGGCGAATCTACCGAGAAGCAGCGCCACGTCCCAAATGGATTGTCGCGCGCGTGTTGTCGGGACAATGAGTGCCCCGATGGCGAAGGCGTTTTGCCACCACGCGTCTACGGCGGCGGCGTACGTCGACTCTGAAATTGTCGAACTCGACACTGGGAGCAAGTTGTTGCACAGAGTCTCACTGTTTCTCAACGCTGCGCCCTCCCACTCGCGTTTGGGCGTGCGCAATGCAACGTCTGCGCGCTTCGCAGATGCGTGGCACGAGAAGTGAATGGCGTTGAAATGCGACACGGTGCACACCGTCTGCGACGCGTCGCCATTCGCTGCGAGCGTCAGCGCAAGCTTATTATAGCAGTACACTCCAAGAAGCTCCCGTGGCTTCAAGGCGTAGCCTTCAAAACACACTCGACACACTATCGAATCCTTATCGTTCTCTGTCATCATGGATTCGTATCCCTGTAAAGATCGAGGGGAGTGCGCGAGTCCGATGGTGAGCGGCGCTCCGGGACTCGAGGGACTGGCGACAACTTTCATACCCATTTCGGCGAGCATTTGTTCTCGCTTGGCTAAAGCTTTGCGACGATTTTCATCTCGCGTTGCCGCTCTCAGTTCATCAAGGTGGTCTGCGACTTCTTCTGACGCTGTCGCCAATGTTTCCAAGCAGTTTTCAGCGAGAGAGCCGATGTCGCGTTCGGTCACCGACTCGAGTTTATGCAACAGCACAAATAGAATCGCGTTGGCGTCGACGTCAATTTTGTAGCCTCTGGCGACCCCGTTCAATAATTCTAATGCAAGAGGTAAGCCGCTGCGCTCGATGGCGGCATCCCAAGCGGGTGATCCGCGCTCACGGGCACTTGGTGCGCCAAATGCGACGTTGACGACGTAGTCAGAGAGATACGTCACCGTACCAGCGGACCAAATGGCTTCGAGGACGCGTTGACCCGACAGATCGCGTGGAATGGCATCAGCGAGTCGTGTCGAGCATTCAAGTTCGAGCTGCAGTGCGCCTTTTTCGGCATCGCCATCCTGCATGTCATCAAAAGATACAAGTTTGCGCACCGATGAGTCAAAATTCTTGGCGAGAATGTTCTTTGACTCGACAACTGATCCAGCAAGTCGCGGAATAATGCGCGCGAGGATATCCGCTTCGTGACGTTCTTGACTTCGAATAAGCTGCTTGAGTTGAGATGAGAAGATTTCCACGTGATTCATTTCTTGTGCTTGCATCGAAAGTGCGATAGTTTGCAGCGATGAACCACTCTTTTTCAGTCTCGGCGAAGTGACGCGTTGAATGCTCGACGCGTCTTCGTCAAAAGTCTGCGCAAGTAACCCCCCAGACGCAGTTCGCGATGCTGCGGTAAAGTCATCTTTCTCGTTCACTTCTTGTTCTTCTTGTAAAAGCATTTCAATCACGAGCAATAGCTCATTTCCTGATGTAGAGTTCTGCTTGAATGCCAACGCGGCTTCATCCAACAAACTCGCGAGCGCGCCGCTCATGAGCATGGATTGTCTATTTTTTTTCAATTGACTCGCAGCGCGTAAGATTCGGAGTAAAATAACTGAATCATCCTCAGCACCAGTGTACAAGGTAGAGGAATGCGCCCGAATGTTTGGCAACAGCTGAATCAATGTTTTGAATCCGAAATCTTGTTGGAAGATTCCCGTCGCCGCGTATTTGGCTTCCAAGTCTTCATCTTCTTCTTGCGACGGCGCAAGTCTATCAATTCTCTCCTCCGTGGCTTCACCATCTAACCCAGAAAGACGGAACGTTATCGCCATCGGCGGGCCAATCGGCTCGTTCGCGCCTGAGGTCTGACTCTGACGCCGCTGGACGCCATCAAATAACGACGGCATCCAAACGCGCTCAAACACATCGGCTACAGCCAAATCAAGACTGATGATTTGATTTGCGACGAGTAACTCCATGCCAAAATCATCATCTACAAGACCAACCATGTCGAGTTCGCGACAAATCAGATTCTTGACATCGCGCATGAGAGGTTCTTTGGAATCGAGTTGACTGCTTGAGTACGGATTCCTCGCCATCGTTCCTGGGATGAATTCCTCCTGCGTGGCACTCTTTAAAAGCCGTAAGAGATGCACCTTTTGCGGTGGTGCGTGAGGAAGCACCAAAACAGCGAGTTCGTCTAAAATGACATGAATCGGCACACGCGTACCACTGTCAACTTCGTAAGAGCGAGCGAGAGCGACGCAAATTTTTGCAACTTTTGCCTTCATATCTTCTGAAGACTCTACGCAAAGTTGAAGCAGCGCGTCAAACGTTTCTGACGCAAGCATCGCACTCGGTGCTTGACAAACCTTGAGAGCTCTCGAACACAGAGTTGCGCGAACGAGAACATCAATTCCAGAGTCCATGAAAGACGTCATCAATTGCGGAGAACCTTTCAAAACATCGTTCAGAAGCGACGAGACGCATTGCAATCCAAATCCAACATCAATGGAATTCGCATCGAAGAGTGCCGCTTCGGATTTGATGTACTTGGAGCACGCATCGAGTTCCGTGCGCAACATGGAAATCAAAATATTAACCAATTTATTCGAATGATTGAGCTCGATCAACACTGACTCGCCACGTAACGCACTGTTGAGCGTGTTGAGGTAATCCATGCATGCGCCGTGCGCCAAATCTTTGGGAACCGCGTGCAGCAAATATTTCGCAACTTTTATATTGACGCACTCACCTTGACGCGTCAATAACGAAATGATTTGAATGACTTCCAGTCTAACATACTTTGACGCGCAGAAGAGAGCTGAAACGAACCATGGCATCAAATCAACCAGTGTTGGTTCATCAACACGGTTTTCACTCAAATACTGTGAGAACGATCTGCCCAAATGTTGAAACGCATCTGCAGTGATTAACGTATGAGCCGTCAAAATCAATTCATTATGCTCACTACGATTGGTCAAAGCTTCGTGAATGACCTCAAGCGCTGGCAATATGACGTTATCGGCAATAACGGGGTTTGAAATAAGCTGCGGTGAGCTCAACGCTTTGCACGCGAGTGCCATCAACGCCGACCGTTCATCCCCATAAGTTGTTACCGCACCGTCTGCATTACCTCTATGCGCATTCGCGTGAATCAAGTCTCGTAGCAAAAGCATGTCTTGGTTGTTTTGCGATACCATTGGCCCACTCCAAGCCTTGAAATGCGACAGGTCATTGTTTGCGCGCTCAAAGGCGGCCTTGCACAAAAATTGACGCACGCTCTCATCTCGCGCAGCCATATTCGCCAAGACTGTTCGCGCAACATTACACATTGACGACCCGAGCATTTGAGAGTTCAGCATGCGACTGTATATGTACTCATGAATTTTGTTTCTGCTCAACGCTTCGACACCAGATTTTGTGAGCGAGAGAGATGTGCACAATTTTATCACGCAGTGCAAATGATCACAGCACGTGCCAAAGTTCCAAGACACTTGAGCATGTGATTTAATCGAAGAGTTGCGTTGAGACAAATAATGAAGGATTGCGTTATGGATTGCGCGTCGCTTGAAATTGGCCGCAATCAGTTCCATTCTGCGATTCTTACTTGTCACCTTGTAGAGGTGTCCAACATCCATCATAGTTTCGCCTTTTTCAAACAATGCTTTTCTCAAAGAAGCTTCGGTGGACTCAATCGCCTCAACGGCAACTTTCACAGCATCTGCTTGATGCTTGAGCTCTTGAATGGCTGATGAAAGTTCGTTGCTGTTGTGTAATTTTGGGTAACGCTCGCACAACGCCCTGTGCGTATGCAATGTTGTCTGAATTTTCGCATACCGACAATGCCCGCACTCGTTGCATATGAACGCATCAAGTTTTTCGTAATTGATATTACGGCAGTAACGGCATTGATACGCGTTTTCGCGGCAGTTGGAGCAAATTCCGTGCTTGACATCTGTCACGTGACGAGCGCATCTGGGACAGTGCAACGTCATCAAGCTCTTTGCTTGCACGTTTTCATGAAATGACTTAAAGACCAAGTTGAGCGCCCACACATCAACAGGAATATCCAATTTCAATGTCTTCTCGGTATCACTCGCGGACAAATACAGTTTGCCCAGAAGTTGCCAGTGCTGAGAATTGAAAGTGCGCATCGTGTTGGCATCCTTGTCGGCTGTCATTCTCCATATCTCAATCTCTTTCACTCGCAAGTATGTTTTGACCTCTGTCACTCTGACCGTAATCGAGTCAACAGTCATCAACTCGCGAAACTTTGTCATCGCGCTATTCTTGGTAAACATTTGTTGCTTCTTCAACGTATCCAAGTGCTGATCTTCAAACTCGTGTGCAGCGAGAAACGACTGTGCGTCTCTCATACCACAATCTGTTTCTAACCAATATTTGTCAACGTCTTCCGTTGAAAATACGCGACGCTGCTCTAACTCGCGATACAGATCGGTCCTGACATGATCACTGACTTGCAATAAAGCATCTTTCATTCCGATGCAAAAGTGATTAATTTTGTGCTTAAATTTTGACACAACGTCGTCATTAACGATGGCCCGCTGCATGAAATCTAAAACCTCTTTGGCACGATGTCCTTTTGATTGCACATCCTGCATGCATTCCATCAAAGCATCCAACAAATCATTTCTGTACGATGGGTATGATTCCCAAATCGAACTCAAAACGCCAGTCGCGGCGCGCCTGACGTCGTCATCTCTTGATTGAAGCGCACACGTCACGACAAGATCCAGGCGCTCGACAATCTCTCGAATCAAAATGGCGCCGCTCACTTCCGTGCCGTTTTCATTGCTTTGCATTTTGCATGCCTGGATGATGCAAGAAATGATGTGACATGCGTTCGCGCCGAGAGAAGAGGGTAGCTGCATGGTGGCGTGCGTCAGCCCAATCACAAACGCAGCTTCAAAGTCAATGTTTTCCATAAAGTACCGCAAACTTGCGACACTGGCTCTCGAAATATCCGAAGTAGTTTGAATCGCACTTTTTAGCTCGAGTAAATCGGCGTAAGCGACCTCGTCTGCACACCATGGAGAACTAAAACGAGCATCTGTAATCTTGCGCAGCGACGGCACCAAATTTAGCAAGACACCCGCCTTGTTGAGAACTTCCGCATCCATGTCGACGTTAAGAAGAGTAATCATCGTAGTTGCACTCTTCGAAATTTCACTCGGCGATCTCAATGCCGAAGCTTGCGAAAGTACGTGCAACCAGTCACTCTTCTCGCGTTCTGGTAAGGCGTCAAGCTCCAGAGCTTGCAAATACGATGTTGCGTGAATTATAGTGGACTCCAAACTGAAGGACGCTATTTCGGACGATGAACGATTGGATCCACTCTTGCCACACTCCAGTAGTGCACCATAACCGCGCTCAGACTGCTCAAGCTGCTTGCCCAGATCATGAGATGTTGATCTGCGTAGCAGTTCACACGCTAAAGCGTACGCATGCAACAGCGCTTCACGCGCATCCTTCTTTGGCGCACCATGGAGTTGTAGACATTCTGCCGAAATCGCGAGTCGCCATGTGAGTGCATCATATTCGATAATATTCCCACGCAATGGTGGAAGTCTGCACAGCTCAGGATTTAAGCACTCAGGGTAAACCTCGATGAGCGCCCTGATGAGCAGCGCTTGCGACTTGTACATCACTCGATCGTTGACTTGCATGATGACACAGACCAAATCACGTATACCATTCGAACTTGAATACTTTTCCCGCCTAAATTCTGGCTTGGCTGAAATATTTCTTCGCGCTTGATTCAAGTTGATGCCCTGGTTGCCAATAGGAACTATGAGATGCGACAGCAATGTTTCCGCGGCGACCATTTGAACATCTTCGCGTTCGCATGTTATCAAGTGAAACATGCAACGCACAAGTTGAGCATCGCGTTCATGCCTCAATACGGCTGTGATCGCGTGCACAGCGTAAGGTACAACTTCATCGGCGTTCCATGAACCTGAACCTGCATCGAGCATCGCTGGCAAACTTTCGCAGAGTTGTTTCAAGTATGGCGACGAGTCCAGGAGTGCACGCGGACGCCTGATCGCGAGGCGACCAAGTTTCCGAATTGCAAAGTGATACTCTACCAAATCTTCGTGCTTCACGCTGAGCGGCTGCTGAATAATGCGCGAGCAGATGTTTTCCGCAACTTTATGTCCAATCAGTAAAGTTGAATTATCCTTAATGTTGATAGCAGAGAGCGCGTCGGCGTCGTGCGCGGATGCGCTCAACACGGCCCAAGCTAAAAACAATGCCGAACGATGGTACTGCGTTTCCAAAACATTAAATTGCGGCTTGCGCAACATGGCTTCGTACACAACACGTAATTTGCTCGATTTCAAGTCCAAGTCACAATATCGTAGACTGCGGATGATGGAAATCGTCCCCTGCAACCACGCAGAAGGAACGGTTGCGTCACCAACATCGCGCATCAAATGTTGTCTGGATCGACTTGAAGAAGAATTCAACGCGTCATGCACGCTTTGAGCTTCTCGTTCGAATTCAATTTCAACATCTTTATCCAAATCCATCAAAGTGCTCGCGTAAACTTCCAATCGATCGATGCGAATTCTTACTTGGTTGGCAGAGTCGACGACAAATTGTAGCTTCATTGGCAATACGCTGTCCTTAAGCGTGGCAGACTCCGAGCACGTAAATGGAATATCGTACCACCTCCTGGACTCTCGTTCAAATTTGACAACTCGACCGCTGGGTAGAATCATCTTGGAGGGCGCATATGAGGTCATCGTCATGCCGCCGATATGAATACGTACACCACGAATGACGCGAGAGTCACCATTCGAAAGTTGCACCGTCAAATGTACGTCATCAGAATTTTGGGCTTCAATGAATCCATCCTCGGACTGAAGAATAGAACGCAAGGCAGAAGGAAGCGCGCCACGGTTGAAAGATCCACCAAAATCGACAGTAGGCGTCACCTTTGCTAACTTCTCAAAGAAATTGTAATCAAAGGTAACGACGCTCGCTGATCCTCCTTGTTTCTTTGAGTCTTCAAACAAACTACTTGGCGTCGGCGACGATCGCACTTCGTCGTATGCGCTGATTTGCATTGAACCATCCTCTCGTAAGGTAATGAGTGCGGAGGGAAAGTCGCCAGATCCAGCTTTCTGGTAACCGGCGAAACCAATCACATTTGCCGGCGCCGTGGCAAGAGGGATGGACTCGACGTGTTCACCATCTACTGATATGAGAGAAACACTTTCTGAATCTGATGATTGACGAATAAACACTTTCTTAGATGCAAGCTGAAGTCGTGCCGAAGGGCCACATTTGTTAGGCAAACAAAAGTCTGCGAATGTTAAGTGGCCGATATCATTTGTCCTGATCTTCAACAGCGAAGATAGTTTAAACTCGCCGCCATCGCTCGTAGCTACGCGTGCCAAAGTCATACCGCCATCTGCAGTGTTGACAAAAAGCACATCATAAGCTTCTGAATATGCCAGTGCGTATATATCAGACAAGTCTTCATTGAGTTCCAGCTTTGCGTGAGCATTTAAGTGAATGAACTCATTCGATTTATTGCTAGGCACATCCAACGCGTACACGCTGCCATCGTTTGTCAACGTGATGTTGCGCGCATAATTTCGTCGTTTAGCGTCAACCCAGACTGAAGAAGTAATGTACAGAGGAGATGCAATTATTGTGCATGCTGGCTGAGTGGCACTTCGGCTCAAGTCGTACAGGACGCTGGTATTCCTTCCAGTCAAGGCAAACAGGCACATCGAATTCGGCACCCACGCCGAATCGATAATCAAGTCGAATTCATATTCACCAGAAGTATCAGCAAGTCTAAGACGATCAGTAATATCTCCACTTTTGTTGAGCGTGCAAATTTGTACTTCGTACAGACCAACGACAGAAAAAGTATCGACATTGCTGTGATTGAATTTGATATTCACCACGTCGAAACAAAACACGTTTCGCGAGAGAGGGCGAATCCCAACCTTGTCGCCGAGCTTGACCGCAGAACTCTCGCGATCGGATGAAGTAGCTTGCGCTCCGATGACAATATTCGCGTCCAAAATTGAAATTTTATCCCCTTCACCAATGGCGAGATGACCACCATTTGAACACGCGACGACATTGCGTACAATGATACCGCTCAACATGAGCGCTTGGACATGTGGCTTGGCTTCGAGTGCGCGCAACTCAAACGAACCAGCTTTGAAATTTCTTGCCACACGCATAGCACTTGTTTCAGTGGCATTAATAGTAGTGAGTTCTCGATCTGTCATCTTTAGATCTAAAGACATCGGTTCATCATCGTGTAGTGGCTTAAACCAAGAAATGAGCACAGCCTCCAAAGCTTCAACAACGTTTCCATTTTTAAGCGCCATTCGCAAAGATTCGAGAGCGTTGACTGAGCACAAACGCCGTGCAAGATTGGGTTCATGCAATTCATCCACATCATTTTCAGCCTCAGAATCACTATCCGGATCTATTTCTAACGCTTTGTCCGAAATTGCAATCTCTGCCGGTCTCGAATGAATCTTTTCAAAGTCTTGTTCATCCAAACAGAAGCATTTGTGTCGCGGCGACTGCATGGCTCCGTCGGCCCCACAATCACAGAAAAATCTAGACTTTCTCGAGTAAACAATACGATGACCTACGTGGCAAGTCTTTGCACAATTACTGCAGCATCCACGTGAGGCTACGAGATTGCAGTCGTAGCAAAAGTACCAATGCTGTTCTTGGAAAGACTCGCCACTCGTGATAAAGGTACACAACCCAGAAGACATATCTAACGATCCTCGACGGTCGCTGCTCGTCGTCGCCTCTTCGCGTTCGCTATCACCATCAGATGAAACCAATCGTTCTCTGAAAGACAAGTGCTCTGCATCGGCTGCGATGATCCTGCCCCAAAGCTCTGGTAGCGTATTTCTAACGCGCTCTTCACCCGTGCGCCCACCACCCGTGAGTGAGGCTGCGGCGGCATCAAGTACGGCATCCAAACGCGCAAGTCTCGTGTTTAAAACATCTTCTGATGGATCATCGTCCGTCAAATTCTCGGGAGGAATCGTAAAAAGACGTCCGAATTCATCTTGAAGATTTATGATGTTGATTTCGCGCTCACGGTTTGCTTCCGCATCAATCGTCTCGGGAAGTTCTTCAGTTGTTGGTGATTCGAGTAAACGCGAAAGATCATTCGACATCGTGGATTCCGCAGTATCACGTCGAACAGGTTCATCAACTTTGTGTAAAATGAAGCTCACGATGCGAATCGCCGGGATGAAATGCGACATTTGATCCTCATCTTGTGCGAGCTTGGCGCGCGCCAAAGTACTGAGCAGACACTTTGCGGCGGTTTTAGCTCCGTCCGTCGGGCAGCCAAGAGCCAATCTGATGAGTGTCATAGGAGCTGAATCTAAAGTGATCTTATTCGTTCGAGCATTGTTGGAGAGTCGCTCGTCCAGAATAAAAGCATCAGAGAAATGTTCTAAAACAGCTTTGAGCAGTTTTGGGACGCATCCATAATTCTCGATGTTGACGTCGTCGTTACTTATTGCCGCTTCCAAAAATTTTACCACAGCGTCTCGGAGGTCTAAATCATGACTGCACAACAAAGTAAGAATACAGTTCGACACTTCATCGTTCGAAAGTAACGCAAATGATTCATCAAGTCTTAGTAAATTCTCACCGCTTGAAATGGCCACCGAGTACAGCGCGTTGGAGAGCGCGCACAGCGTCTCGCTCGAAACCGTTTCCCACGCGTATGATTTCACAAAGAAAAACACCAGCGTATTCAAAAACGCCAAGTCCGTTTGACTCGCCAGTGTCGTTCCAACCATCCCGCAGGCGCGTTCAATTTCTGACACAACGCGTTCGACGAGGCGCGTGTCTGTTTCTGGCGTCAAAACGTCCAAGCATATCTGTGCCAAAAGCTTGGAAAGTTCGCTAATCTTCTGCGACGCTCGGCTCAATGTACGTTTCAGTATCTTTGAACACTCTTTCAATGTCGCTCGCTCAAGCTTCGCCATCGAATCATCACGCAATCTGTCGCCATCAAACAGTGTCCTGGTTGTGGGGCGTGACGACGACGTTGAATCTAAAGATGTCGATTTCCCTTCGCTCAACGCATGAACAAGCGCCACTTCTTCGCTTGCAACAAAGTCATTTATAGACTGTTTCGTCATATCGCTTCCATCACCCATTCGTAACTGATCAATCACTTTAACGCTCCATCGCTCGGCGTATGCTTTTGACACGACACTCCGAGCGATGTCTCCCCACCTTCCGCGCGTCTCAAAATCTTGCACATCCTCTCTCTCCATCGCGCTCGTCGCTATCCGCAATATCGCAACATACACTTCAATCACCATTTGCTCATCATCCTTCAAAGACATCTCCAATGCACCTCGATGCTGCGTAAACGTCCCCAACGTCGCTTCGCACGCCTGCAACGCCTTCGTACACTTCACCCTCGAACACGTCCTCACCGCTTCTTCTCGCGCGCACACCACCAAAGGTCGCAAACAATGCGTCGCTAATGCATGTCCAGCCATCTTCTCCGCCGTCTCCGCCGTCCCTCGCGCCACGCGTCGCAACGCCCGCGAGAGTTCTTCAATTTCCTCCCACGTCGCATCCTCGCCTTCTCCCGCATCTCTCCGCATCGCGACCGCCGCGGACGACCCCGCCGCGCCGCCGCCTGCGCTCGTAAACGACGCCGTGCTCGACCCGGCGCGCGCGATGATGGCTGCATCGCCGTCACCGCCGTCGTCGTCCACCGCCGTCGCCGTCGCGCGCTCAGTTGCCTCGAACGCACCGCCGCTGCTCATGCTCGCGCCGTCGCGCCGTCGCGCCGCCGCCGTCGCCGATCCGCGTCGCTATGCGCGAGAACCTCGTAGGCGTCGTCACGCACCGCGCGCGTGTCTCGATCGATGTCGTCGTCGCTCGCGCGCGACAAGAAGTGCGGGAGCTGCGTGCCGCGCATCGGGAAGTCGTTAGGGTGGTCTCGCTGGATGCGTCAATCGTCGACGCATCGCACGCAGTCACGCGCAACGGACGGCGCACAGGCAAAAGATAAATACAAGAATACTCGCGCGAGCGACCGCGCGCGTTCGTGGGCGACGAACGACGTCGGATCGCGCGTGCGGGGTGCGAACGCGAACGCGTGCTGGGGCTCGCGACTCGCGACATCATGGGTGAGGTCAATGTCGCATCGTCGCGCGCAGTCGAGTGCGCGTTCGCGGTGAAAACTGTCGCAGGCGACGGACGTAATGGTGGCGTGGGCGATGGCGGCGCGCGCGCGACGTCGCCGACGCCGTCGACGCCGCCAGAGAAGGAGATTGAGCCGACGAAGAAGCGCCGGGTGACGCCAGGCAAGGCGAGCTTCGCGTTTGACGTACGCGACGGCGCAATGCCGTTCGCGCACGATGAGCGGGGCGAGCCTATGTTTGGGTGCGAAACGTGTTCTTTTGATCCCGATGGGTGCGAGAAATGTCTCGGCGGTCCGCCGATACGGACGACGTGGATTCGCGAGCGGGCGCTGGCGTACGACGTGCCTCCGGTGAAGACGTATCGACCGACAGAGGAGGAATGGGCGGGTGATCCGCTAGAGTACATCAATTCGATTCGACCAGAGGCGGAGAAGTATGGGGTGTGCAATATTATTCCCCCGCCGTCGTGGACGCCGGAGTTTTGCTTGCCTGATAAGGAGAGTTTGAGATTTCGGACGCGTATCCAGGCGTTGAATGAGTTGCAAAATAGACCGGCTGGACCGAGCGCGCGAGCTCGGGCAAAGATGCTCGAGGAAGAGGAAGACGATGTGGCAAATGCCGGTGCCAGTACCAGTGGTCGCATGGGTGGTGGTGGTGGCCGTATGGGTGGCGGCGGCGGCGGCGGGCGCATGGGCGGTGCGACGCCGGAAGACGTCGAAGCGGTTGTTAAACAGTACGGATTTCAACAAGGCGCGCGGCACAACTTGAAGTCTCTAGAAAGGTATTCAAAATATTTCAAGTCGACATACTTTAGTGAGCATGGAGAGCCGCAAAATGTTTCAGTAAAAGATATGGAGGGTGAATTTTGGCGACTCATCGAGGCGAGCGAAGGACGGAACGTTGAAGTCATTTATGGTGCTGACATTGCCACTATGCACGTCGGCAGTGGATTTGCCAAAGCTGGCGTAAATTGCCCACCAGGGCAAGAAAAGTACGCCTCGAGCCCTTGGAACGTGTGTAACATGCCGTATAATTCAGAAAGCTGCTTGAGTCACGTTGAGGCAACGACTGGAATCACTGTGCCATGGCTTTACTTTGGCATGACCATGTCGGCGTTCTGCTGGCACGTGGAGGACCACAGTTTTTACAGCGTCAATTACCATCACTTTGGCGCACCCAAGGTGTGGTACTCGATTCCAGCCACGCACTCGAAGCAGTTTGAGGAGGTGATGCACAGGCGCTTGCCGCATTTGTTTCAATCCCAGCCAGATCTGCTCCATTCACTGGTGACGATTTTATCGCCTAAAATCTTACAGGATGAAGGCATACCGGTGTATCGCGTCGAACAACATCCTCGAAGCTATATCATCACGTTTCCATATGCGTATCACGCCGGTTTCAATACTGGCTTCAACTGCGCAGAGGCGGTGAACTTTGCGCCGATTGATTGGTTGCCATTTGGCGTGGGCGCGACGGAGCGTTACGTGCGTGATAAGCGCTATCAATCTGTGGCGCATGACCAATTGCTATCGACACTGACACAAAGTGCACACAAACATCCACGTTTCCCAAAAGTTCTCGCCGAAGTGATGCAAGAGCGCGTCGATACCGAAGAACAACGCGTCGAAGCCGCAAAGCCTCTCGTCGGTCAGTTTGTGAGAATGGAGAACACCGCGGAGGCGCCTGATTTGAACGAACGCGATTGTACGACGTGTAAAGCTGATTTGAACTGGGCGGGTGTGGTATGTTCGTGCTCATTTGGCAAGGGTCGCGGCTACGTGTATTGTTTGCGTTGCGTCAAGGCGTGCGAATGCGCCGCGGAGAAGCGCACATGTTTTTATAGACACACTGTACAAGAGCTTCGGGAACAAGTATCGGAGCTTAGAAGGTTAGCCGCGGGCACGAATTGATGTAATCACTCGTAGGCTTTTAAAAATCAATCAATCTATGCATTATTCTAACGTCTAATATTCTCTCACGACGCTCGTCTCTTCAGGTGAGCTCAGCGAAGTCGACGACACGTTGTGAGTAACCCCATCCATGCGTAGTCACACGCAACGCGACACTCTGCAACCCACATCACCTCTACCAACCGTCGGAGAACCTGTCGCCAGCGAGCGTAGCTTGCACTTGCGCGAGCGTACCATTATCGTACGAAATCATATCGTGACGCGATAGCACCGACAAGAGCATATCTGGACGTTGACCAAGAAACGCTTGCACTTCGTCGTCATTCATGTCGAGCTTATCCTTGAGCAAATCGACGCACTCGGCGGGATCTCGGACATCCCACAGCTGCGTAAAGTCGCTCAGAATTAAATCCCATCGCAACTTTGGGCACTTCTCGCGAAACTCATCAACTTTTCGCCGCACGTCGGCTGGGTCTTTCAAAAGCATGGCTGGTTTATTCTGCACGAGCTTGGACAAGTCTGCCTCTGGCAAGATCTCCTTTAACCGCACAAACGCAAGCGCAATATCCGGCACATTCGCCGCCATACGCACTATATCCGCCATACGAACCTCTCTATCTAACACCCGTCGCTCCAACCCAGGCGCGAGCGTAAACAAACGACCCAATCTCGCCCCGCACTCCGCCTCACCCAACCCGAGCTCATCCGCCACCACGCGCACGCAAAACCTCATCTTCCCTTCCTCATCCCACCCAGGCTGCTCCGCGATATTCTCCAACGCATCCTCCTCACCGATGATATCCCCCAATTCCGTCACCAAGTGCTCGCGACGCTTCGACGCGTACTCCCCGACGTTCCAGCGCCCATTGGCGAGCTCGCGCAGCGCCGCGATGGCGTCCCGATCGTTCGTCGCGCGCGATGGGCGCGCGCGACGACCATCGCACCGCCGCCGCGGTCGCAGCGACGACACCGACGACACCGCGACCGCGATCGCGCGCGACATGGTGCGGTCGGCATCACTCGGGGCCTCCGTCGACGTGTTGGCGAAGATCGATTGACCAATCACGACCAGGGAACTCACCCCCCTCCTCGTCCCCGGGGCCAATTCGCACTGGTTCGCGGCACGCATCGCCGCACTCACGCGCGCGCGTCAACGTGTGCCATCCGACGACGCCATGGGTATCTGCAGCTCGACGCCATCATCGACGGTTCCGGTGCGTGTATACCGCGCACGTTCGCGCACGTTCGCGCACGTTCGCGCGCGCGCGAGTCGTAGTGGATTGGATTGGGCGATCGCGAGAATTAATTGTGTTGCATCGCGCGCGCGGATGATGAGGTGTTCTCGCGCGGCGTGTGGTGGATGATGGGCGTGGCGAGGGTGATTGTGGCGTTGTGTGTGTGTGTGTGTGTGATCGCGCGCGCGGCGAGAGAGAGATGACTGACGTGTGTGTGTGTGCGCGCGCGCGCGTAGTATTCGGAGACGAATCCGCGGTCGGGGCAGCCGAATCCGCTCGGGCAAAAGGCGAGACCGGATAACGTGCTCGGACGCACGACGGAGGACGTGAATGATTTGTTTGAGTTTCATGAGGAGCTAGGACGTGGTCAGTTTGGCACGACGTTCTTGGTGACGGAGAAGGCTACTGGGCGTAAGTGCGCGTGTAAGGCGATTTCCAAGCGCAAGCTTCAAAACGCCGAGGATATTGAAGACGTGCGGAACGAGATCAGGATTTTGCACCATCTTTCTGGGCACGAGAATATTGTCGAGCTCATTGGTGCGTATGAGGGTAACAAACACGTGTATATCGTCATGGAACTCTTGGCGGGTGGTGAATTGTTCGATCGCATTGTCGAAAAGGGCAAGTATAGTGAAAAGGATGCGGCGGACACGTTGCGCACGATTGTGCGTTGCATTGATTACTGCCACCAGTTGAGCGTCATGCACCGCGATTTGAAGCCTGAAAACTTTGTACTCAAGGATCGCTCGTCTGATTCTCCGATCTGCGCCATTGATTTCGGTTTGTCAACGTTCTACCGTGAGAACCAAGTCTTTACGGATCTCGTCGGAAGCCCGTACTACGTCGCTCCCGAAGTTTTGCGTCGTCGCTACGGCAACGCCTCTGACATCTGGTCGTGCGGTATCATCCTCTACATTCTTCTCTCTGGTGTCCCCCCATTCTGGGCGCAAACCGAGCAAGGGATCTTTGATGCCATTTTGGCTGGCAACCTCGACTTGACGAGCGATCCGTGGCCCAAGGTGAGCGCCGAAGCGAAGGAGCTCATCTCTGGCATGCTCGAATCCGACCCGAAGAAACGCCTCACCACGGCTCAAGTGTTGGCGCACCCGTGGGTGGCGGACCCGTCCGTTGCTTCTTCCAAGAAGCTCGACAACGTCGTGTTCAAGCGTTTCAAGAACTTTGCCGGCATCACCAAGTTCAAGAAGATGGGATTGATGGCCATGGCTCGTACCATGACCACGGAAGAAGTCGCTGGCTTGAAGGAACTCTTCAAGAGCTTCGACACGGACAACTCTGGTACGATTTCTATCGACGAACTCCGCCAAGGTTTGAAGGTCAAGCACGCTGGTCCGGCGATGGAGGAGCTCAAGGCGATTATGAAGACGATCGACATTGACGGCAGCGGCGAGCTCGATTACGAAGAGTTCATCGCGGCTACGCTCGCCACGTCCAAGCAGCAATCTGCAGATGCCGTTCGTCGTGCGTTTGACTACTTTGACAAGGATGGTGACGGTTCCATTACTGTCGAAGAGTTTGAAGAAGCGTTCGCTAAGATGTCTCCAGTGGAGCGCGGCAACCTCGGCGACATCGGTGAGTTGATAGCGAGCGCCGATACCGACGGCGATGGGTGCATCGATTACAAGGAATTTATGGCCATGATGCAGAAGAGTTCATAAGTTGAATGCGTGAACGTTCAAAGGCGGGTCTTTCTCTGTGACTTCCCTGTGATGATCATGGCACAAACTTTTTGTTTCTGGACATGAAAAAATGTTCATCTCGCGAAATACTACCAGTAGCGTGCCCGTCGTTGTATTTAATTTGGTTTTTAATGATTAAGAGCGCATAAAATAACATCATAGTAAACGCATGCGAAACATATCCGCCGCAGCATTCTACTTACGCGCCAACCTTGAGAATTTCCATCTCGAACACGAGCACGCTGTTCGCCACGATGAGCGAGTTGAGCGTCTGCTTGCCGTACGCGAGCTCAGACGGAATAACAAGTTCCCACTTATCACCCTCCTTCATGAGCTGCATCGCTTCAGTCCAACCCTTAATCACTTGATTCGGCGCAAACTTTGTCGGTTGTCCACGCTTGTACGAAGAGTCGAACTCTTCGCCCGTAATCGTCGTCCCGCGATAGTGCACCGAGCACGGCGTGCTCTTCGTCGGGCTCGGCGCATCCGCCGCCCCGCTCTTCAACACGCGGTACTGCAACCCACTCGGAAGCACAGTCACGCCATCCTTCAACGCATTCGCCTGCACATTCAACACCATTTCGTCAGTCTCGCGTCGTCATTCCAACACATCACCAATCACGATGCGATCATCGCAATCCATCGCACCTGCAAGTACGCGAGCCCGTCCTCGAGCGCACCCGCGCGCGCGACGGAGAATTGTCCCGCGAGAAGGCACAAAAACAATACGATCGCCATCAAGGCGGATTTGAGCGTCATGTGGAACATCGTATCGGCGGTGCGGCGCGCAGTGACGATTGATTTCTGCCCACGACATTGGTCGGCGTTCCGGCATCGCTCGCCTCGCGGCAGCTCATGGACGGATCGTCGTCGCGCGGCGTCGGTGGCGACGGGGATGCGTGCGAGGCGTCCGTGGCGACGTGCGCGCGCGGTGGCGGCGTCGGCGGTGCGTCAGCGCGCGCGGAGCTGCGTCGGGACAGCGACAGCGACACCGATGCGTTGTTTCCATTCATGTGCGACGCCGACGGGGCGTGTGCGTCGGGCGCGGCGCTCGAGGGCGCGGTCGCGCCGGCGGATTTGCTGAGGCGGTACCCGCACGGGGTGTATACGGTTGGACGAGCGCGTCGGGGCGCTGGGGGAGGCTCGGGCTCGGGCTCGGGCTCGTGCGCGTTTGCGTTGTCAAGCGTAGAGTTTCATTTGGATCGTCTGTGTTCGCGCGATGCGCGGTGGTACATCGCGCACGGGCGCGAGGATGGGTCGGCAACGGCATCAACGTCGACGCGTGCGTCGTCGGCGTCGTCGACGCGTGCGTGCGTGGGTGTTGAGGACGACTACGCGCGGGACGTCGAGGCGGCGTTTCGAGCAAAGGTGATGGGCGCGATAGCGCGCGCGCTCGATCACGCGACGACGCGTGCGAGCGCGCATTGCGACTGCGTGGTAGTGACAGTGTCGGTGCATCGCGGCGCGACGGTGAATGGCGATGCATTGGACGGCATTTCTTGGGCGCGCTCGAGCGACGTCGACGTCAAGACGCTCGTGACGTCGTACTCGGAATTCGACACGGCGGATGAGACGTTCGGCGCGTACGTCGATGTAGATTCAAGCGTGCGTCGCGTACCGGTGAGCGTCAAGTATGCAGATTGGATACACGGGCGGGCGAAGGCTTCGGCGGCGCTCGCGGATTGGAACGCTCGATGCGACGAATGTCTCAAATGCGTGGAATACTTGTTGACAAAATCACACCCCGCGTCGCCAAGCGACGACGACGAGGGCGAGCGACTCGAGTTATTAGAAGGTTTGACGAGCAATTTTCTGTTGATCACAAATGTCAACGGAACGCTCACCGCGCACTGCGCCAAACCAGGATTAGACGTCCTCGATGGCGTCGCCATGCGCGCGTTGACAGCCGAGTTGACCCGCCGAGGCATCCCGCTCATCGAGCGCGCCCCAAGCGCGTTTCCCATCGAACACCGATCCACATGGGTCGCCGCTTACCTCACCTCCGCCATCAAGGGCATCGTTCCGCTCGATTTCATACTTTTCCGCGGCGGTAAAGACGCCGCGGGCGACGACTGCAACTTTCGCTCCGCGCCGTTACCCGCGTCGCGCGCCATGGCCCTCGTCGATTGTTATTAAGCCTAGACTTCGTTCGTCGCGCACCAGCAGTAGACTGTAAACATACAAAATCAATGCGAATGAAAGCAAAAATGTGTTCAACAACAGATAGTTCAGACAAAAATGAAAAAAATTACACTGGTGGCGCCACCGCGGACCCACCTTTACCAATGGCACCGAGAGCATAGTTTCCGAGTTCCTCGTGACACATTGTTTGGGTGTAGCGGTTGCGATGACAAAGTTATGGGTATTTCCCGCGCGCACCATCGCGCGCGCCTGACGCGCACGCCGCCCCCGCGCCGCCTCTCGCCCCTCGCCCTTCGCGCGCGTCATTTTTGACAACCCAAATCTACTCTACCCCGGTCGCGCGCGCGCGTCGTCGTCGCGTCGTCGTCGCGTCGTCGTCGTCGCGCATGC